>OMCT01000427.1_pt1 | contig 33557 bp, 24 predicted proteins | sample 1674301 | NCBI WGS metagenome assembly OMCT01 (sample SAMEA103958158, study PRJEB25191) | human gut metagenome
ATAACAGAGAAAATCATATCATTCTGCGCCTCAGGAATAAATCCCAGCTTCTGCATACTCTCGCCAAGCCCTTTTCCAAATAAACCGCCGGAACCGATCGCATACAGTCCCTGTAAGGTCTGATAACCCTTCTCGTAGGCTTCCGGATTCAGCCAGATCTTGATACGATCCATCCGGTATGCCTCAAAACTGATGAAAACAACACCTACCACACCGACTGCCACTGCCATCAACACAAAGTGGGAATACTTCGGACTGGCAACAAACAACATACAGACTGCAATTCCAAGTATAATGATTGCAGTACTTAAGTTATTATAGGCGACCACCGCAACGATTGGGAGCACAATGACCATAATCTTGACAAGACTCATGAACTCTCCCATTTTCTGTGGTGTCTTGTAAATAACCGTAGCAAGGAAAATAATGACCGCGAACTTGGCAAACTCTGACGGCTGAAAGGATAACTGTCCGATCTTTAACCATCTCGCCTGGCCGTTCGCCTCTGTACCAATAAAAATAACGGCGGTACAGAGCACGATAGCTGCCAGATACGCCATGGAACTCACCTTCATCCAGAACCGGTATGGGATCTTAGATACGATATACATACCCACGATCCCCAGTCCTGTTGCAAACAACTGTTTTTTCACAAAACAGGCAGCATCCCCAAACTTATTAGATCCTGCATAGGAACTGGTGCTGTACAACATGACCAGTCCAAAACACAGAAGAAAAATGATCAGAAACAAAAGACTGTAATCAAAATATTTAATTGGCTTTTTTTTCTTTTCCGTCTGCTGACCTCTTGCCATTCCAATTCCTCATTTCTTATTTACTGCACATCATGCCATTATGCCTGACATTTTTTATTCTGCCAGATTACGCACATATTCTTTAAAAATACGGCCGCGTTCCTCGTAATCACGGAACATGCCCCAGCTTGCACATGCAGGGGAAAGCAATACTGCATCTCCGCTCACTGCGTTTGCGTAACAGGTGTCGATCGCCTCCTCAAATGTATCGCAGAGTATGACATCCTCAAAGCCATGTTTCTTCGCACAATCCGCAATCTTTTCCTTCGTCTGCCCGATCAGTACGAGTTTCTTCACCTTGCCATCAAAACTCTCGATCCACTCATCATATTCAGACTGTTTGTCATAACCTCCGCCGATCAGCAGTGTCGGACGGTTCATCGCACGGATTCCCTGGATTGCCGCATCCGGGTTTGTTCCCTTGGAATCATTATAAAACTTCACGCCGCGTTTTTCTGTCACATACTCAATTCTATGCTCGACTGCCTGGAAACGTTTCAGCACTTCCACAATTTTATCCATCGGCACACCAAAGCTTAACGACATTCCAACGGCAGCCATGACATTCTCATAATTGTGTTTTCCCAAAATATTCAGTTCGTTTACATTGATCACTTTTGTGTCCGTTGTGCCGTCTGCATAAAAAATATCTTCTCCGTCCAGATAAAGTCCCTTTTCCAGTCTGCGCTTGCTGCTGAAAAATACAACTTTTGTCTGAAGTGTCTCGCCAAACCTGCGCAGCACTTCATCCTCATAATTCAACACACAGGTATCCCCGGCGGTCTGATTCTTTGTAATGCTCTCTTTTGTCTCGATATAACATTCCATCGTATGATGACGGTTCAGATGATCCGGTGTGATATTTAAAATAGCTGTCACTTCCGGCGCAAACTCATGTGTTGTCTCTAACTGGAAGCTGCTGATCTCTGCGACTGTCACAGTATCCTCTGTCGTGTCTGCCGCTACCGATGTGTATGGGATTCCAATATTGCCGACCACTTTCACATCATCGAAATAATTCGCCATGATCTCACCCACAAGCGAAGTTGTCGTAGTTTTTCCGTTTGTTCCGGTAATTGCAATAATTCTTCCTTTTGCAAAATGATAGGCAAGTTCAATTTCGCCCCAGATTGGAATCTGTCTGTTTCGAAGTTCATTGACCATCGGAAGGTCTGTCGGCACGCCCGGACTTAACACAACAAGATCAATGCGCGCCATATCTTCCGGTGCAAGTTCTCCCAAAAGGATCTCTGCTCCGGCAAATACCGGATTTTTCTCGATCAATGCTGTCACATCTAAATCTTTATTTCCATCAAAAAGTACAAATGTGATTCCTTTTTTTCTGAGCAGTTCTGCGGCTGCAACTCCGCTTTTTCCAGAACCTACTACTAACACTCTTTTTCCTTCTAAATTCATCGTCTTATCCTTCCAATCTCCTGTCCGAATCCGGCAGGTCATTTTGCAATTTTCCAATGCGATTTATAAGCCTAATAATGCAAGCATGCAAAGCAGTGCTGTCACGATTGCAAACACTGCGACAACTCTCGTCTCTGACCATCCACCAAGCTCAAAATGATGATGGAGCGGAGCCATTCTGAAAATCCGCTTTCCAACACCTGTTTTTTTCTTAGTGTATTTAAAATAAGTAACCTGAACCATAACAGATATGACTTCTGCCAGATAAATCAGTCCAACGATCAGGATATATAATGGCATCTGGAGCATATAGGCAGTTGCCACAACAAAGCCGCCCAGTGCCAGGGAACCGGTATCTCCCATGAAAACACTTGCCGGATACACATTAAATAATAAAAATCCAAGCAGGGCTCCTGCTACTGCGCAGGTGATTGGTGCAATCCCTGCATTCGTTCCGATTGCCACAACGGAGAAAAAGGTCGCAACCATAATGGTAACACTTGACACAAGGCCATCCACACCATCGGTAAAATTCACACCGTTTACGGTTCCGATCACTGCAAAATAAAGTAATGGAATCGCAAGCCATCCGATATTTAAGTACTTTCCGCCGGAAAACGGGATCAACATAGTAAGTTCAATTCCGGAATAACGCACCATGTAAACTGCAAATACTGTTGTCACAATAAACTGTAAGATCATCTTCTGCCACGGGAGCAGTCCGTCTGATCTGCGGAGCACTACCTTCAGATAATCATCCAGAAAACCGATCACACCGAATCCTACGGTCATAAAAAGGATTGGGATAATTCTCGGATAATCTTTGACATAAAACAGGGAGGTAATGATAATACTTGCCAGTATCATAAGTCCACCCATAGTCGGGGTTCCATTTTTCTTCAAATGGGATTCCAACTCTTTACGCTCCGTCTGCCCCACCTTTAACCGTTTCAAAAAGGGGATCACGATCGGTCCTAAAATTGCACTGATTGCAAAAGAAATCAAAACTGGTATCACTATTTCATAATCCATGACTAAACACCTCTTGTATTTTTTCTAACGTTCAATTCGCCTAACTAGTATACGTTATTTCATCTCATTTATCAAGGTAAGGCAAAATGTTTTCGAATATTTCCTTCGCCACAGGAGCAGCGATCGTTCCGCCGTAATAAATCCCCTGCGGATTGTTAATAACAACAAGCACAAGCACCTGCGGATTGTCAGCGGGCGCAAATCCGAGAAACGATGAAATGTATTTATGGTCGCTTCTTGGAAGTGTCTGTGAGGTTGCTGTCTTTCCGCCGATGGAAAAGCCCTCAATTTTGGCATTTTTTCCGGTTCCCTCTGACACCACTTTCTCCAGCAGATAGCGCATCGTTTCCGAAGTTTCTGCTGTGCAGATATTCTCATGCGTTTCATAGGAAAATGTTTTTACCGTATTTCCATCCGCATCCTGCACGCTTACGCCAAAATGTGGTGTCACGCGCGTTCCCCCATTAATAATAGAAGATACCGTCGTGACAAGCTGGATGGGGGTAATCTGAAACGACTGCCCAAACGAGATTGTCGCAAGTTCCACCGGTCCAATATTTTCCGTCTTATGCATGATCGTTCCCGCTTCCCCCGGAAGATCAATATTCGTTTTGGATAACAGCCCGAACTGCTTAAAGTAACCGGCAAAGTTTTCCGCGCCTAACCGCTCGCCAAGTTCCATAAAAACCGGGTTGCAGGAGTTCATGATCCCTGTCTCAAATGTTTCTGCCCCATGTCCTGTCGTTCTTGCACACCGGATACGTCTGTCCTCCACGATTTTATAACCCGGGCAGTAAAATGTATCATCCAGTTTTACCACTCCCTCTTCTAACGCTGCCGCTGCCGTAATAATCTTAAATGTGGAACCCGGCTCATAGGTATCACTGATGCACTGGTTTCGCCACATTTTATTCAACAGATTCTGTTTTTCTTCCGCTGACACAGCTTCCCCGTTGTCCCCAACCAGTGTAAACGGATCGTTCAGGTCAAACTCAGGATAATTCACCATCGCCATAAGTTCACCGTTCTGCGGGTTCATCACGATCACGGAAACACTGTCCGCCGATTTTTTCGTGCAGACTTTTTTTGCCGCCTGCTCACAGTACATCTGGATATTGTAGTCTAACGATAAGCAGAGGTCATAACCGTTCACGGGTTCTAATCTGCTCTCCCCGGCATTCTCAATCTCAATTCCTCTCGCATCGGTTAACGTTAAGATTTTTCCGTTGGTTCCCTGAAGATATTCATCATACTTTACTTCAAGTCCCAAAATTCCCTGATTGTCGGCCCCGGTAAAACCAAGTACTTTGGAAGCAAGCGTCCCATAAGGGTAATATCGTTTATAATCCTCATCCACTTTCACTCCGGAGAGTCCATAGGCTCTGATTGCGTCCCCGGTCTCCTTTGCGACATTTGTTTTCACACGCTCGATGGAACTGACTTTCTCCACACGCTTTCTCGCAGCCTCCTCCGAAATGCCAAGTTCTTTCACAAGCATAGCAATGACTTTCTCAGGTTCTTCCATCTGGTTATGAATCACAGAGATCGTGCATACAGATTTGTTTGTGGCAAGCACTGTGCCGTTTGCATCTAAAAGTTTTCCCCGTGCCGCCTTAATATCTCGCTCCCTCTCATGAAGATTCTCCGCTTTATTTCCATAATATTCGGAGCAGAATATCATCAGATAGACCAGTCTTCCAATCAGAAACATCATAATAAAAAAAACTGCCACGAATACGATCATTACCTTTTTGCGGTTAAAGGTCTTATTCCGATACATAAAACAAAAACCTCATAAAAGTCTTCCTTGCATTTTATTCCAACTTTTATGAGGTTATGTTTCTATTCACTGTTATCGGATGTTGTTCCTGCTTCTTCTGCATTTACACCATCATTTTCGGCGTTTTCTTCGTTGTTTTCCCCGGCTCCCGGAATATCTTCCATGGTATCCGGCACATCATCTGTTCCTTCCGGTTCTTCCTCCGGAATATTTTCCATATTTCCTGTCACACGGTCTGTCACAGCGGCTGCGCCTGTATCTGTTCCGGTAATATCCCACCCAGAATGTAAGCCTGTCGTCTCCTCATCCGGATAAATATTCATATAAGGAAGTACTTCTTCTAAAATCTCCCTCACAATATTCTGTGCAAATGTGCTGTGTGGCTGATCCTGCGAGTTCGGCTCATCCACAAAACAGTAGATCATTAACTGAGGATCGTCCACCGGTGCAAAACCGATAAAAGAAACCAGATAGTTCACACCATCACGCGGCACTTTCTGTGCCGTTCCGGTTTTACCTCCCATGGAGTAACCGTCTACTTTTGCCGTATTTCCGGTACCGGATGTCACGGTTGAGTACATGTATTGTTTTAATGTATCACTTGTTGTCTTAGATACAGTTTCACGCAGCAACGTCGGAGAAATATCCTGAATCGTATTTCCATTCTGATCCGTGATCTTGCTTACCACTCTCGGCTGATATAACTTACCGCCATTGACCAGAGAACAGAAAGCAGTTCCAAGCTGGATCATCGTGGTGTTAAAGTTCTGTCCGAAAGCATTGGTTGCAAGACTCAGCTGTGATGTTGTATCCAATGTGTAAATCAGGGAATCTGTTCTCGATTCTCCCGGAAGATCAATGTTCGTTTTCTGTCCAAATCCAAAAATCTGCTGGTACTCCGTGAAATTCTCTGCCCCGATCCGGTAGGACATCTGCATCAGGGCATCATTACAGGAATTCATCAATGTCTGTTCCAAAGTCTGCATTCCGTGTCCACCTTTTCTATAGGCAACACATTTTACGGTAAATCCGCTGAGCTGTTCGGCTCCATCACAGAAAAAGGTATCATTGGTCGACAGTGTTCCTGTCTCAAGCCCGGCTGCAACCGTAAATGGTTTTGCCGTTGATCCCGGCTCATAAGTATAGGTCAGACATATGTTCTGCCACAACTGATTTAACGCTTCGAGTCTCGCATCATCATCCATCGCATCGATCTCTTCCTGTGTATAATACTCAGATAAATCCCATGGATTGCTCAGATCGTAGTTTGGATACTGTGCCATTGCAAGGACATCGCCATTGTCCGGTTTCATGATGAGCACGCCGATTCTTGTTGCTCCGCCCTCACCCTCTCTGTAACCATCTGTATAGGCCTCATTAAACTCCTGTATTTTCTTCTCTACCACCGACTGGATCGTCGCATCGATCGTTGTCACTAACGTATTGCCGTTGACTGCCGGTTTGATCGTTTTTTCAAAATTACTGTCTGAATTCAGATATCCATACTGTCTGCCGTTAATTCCATTTAACGTGCCATCATAATAATTTTCCAGTCCATTAATTCCAAGGTTACCGGATGTTGTGAACCCGATCACGGAACTTGCCAGTTTTCCATATGGATATTGTCTCTGGTATTCTTTTTCAAACCAGACACCCTTGATATATGGATTGACCAGTTTTCCCTTTTCATCCCGCTCCTCCTGCAGATTTACAAAAGGCTGGATCGTATCATAGGACAAACGCTTGGCAAGCACAATGTATCTGCTGTCCGGAGAGTCCTTCAGGTAAGAATAAAGCTGTTCACTTGTCAGATCCGGGAAGCAGCTTACAAGCGCATTGATCGTCGGCTCCACATATTTTTCATCATCATTTAAAACGGAGCAGTCCAGAATCACATTATAAACTGCGATACTGGTTGCCAGCACAGTTCCTTTTGCGTCTACAATGTCTCCTCTCTGATAAGGAATTGTCTGGCTGTCATAGCCCTGCTGTGCCAGAACGATTTTCTCATATTTTTCTCCACTGGTGTATTCAATATACATCAGTCTTCCGATGAGTCCGATCATAAGCGCTGCAACAACCGTAAACATGACGATCATTTTTTTCTGCATACGCTTTGGAAACTTTAACATCGGCTTTTTCGGTCTTCTTTTTGCCATTCTACCACCCGAATTATTTTTTTGCCTGAAAATTCCCTCTATTGCGGGATTTCATTATACTGATTCATGTAGTCTGTCTTATCTACAGAGTAGTAGACGATCTGATCCTGTGTTGCATAAAACATACCAAGTTCATTGATTGCCTTCTCCTTGATTGCATCGAGATCTACTGCGGTATTAATTCTCTTGTAAGCCTCGTCATTGTCAGCCTTAAGGTCTGTCACCTGGCTCTCTAAGCTTGCGATTTTTTTCATTCTTGCCGTTACATCGGACTGAAGCTTAATATAAGCTCCACAGAAAATGCCAAATACGGTCACTGCCATTGTCAGGAATACAACATAACTTTTGCTCATGCGAAGCGCTTTTTCCTGATTTCTGGCTGCGGCACGTCTGCGTTTTCTCAGCTCTTCCTCGCGTTCCCGCTCCTGTCTGTCTCTGCGCTCTTTGCGGTAATCCGGCATCGCCTCCATACGGCGTACGGTGTTGCCATCTACCTGATAGGCTGCTCTATTTCGATTGTTGTGATTTACTGTTCTGTTCGGCATCTGCTACACCCTTTCAAAAACTCTTAATTTTGCACTCTTGGAACGGGAGTTCACTTCTAATTCTTCCTCGGAAGGAAGGATTGGTTTTCTTGTAACTACCTTTCCCTTGGATTTTTTACCACATACGCACACTGGAAAATCACTCGGACAGGTACATGGGTTCTCATTTCGTTTAAAATTCGTCTTTACAATACGATCCTCTAAGGAATGGAACGTGATAATACAGATTCTTCCACCCGGATTCAAAAGGTCGATCATATCATCCAGATTATTCTGCAGTACTTCTAACTCTTTGTTCAGCTCAATACGGATTGCCTGAAAGGTTCTTTTTGCCGGATGTCCACCGGTCACCTGAACTTTCATTGGAATGGAAGCCCTTATGATTTCTGTCAGTTCTCCGGTTGTCTCGATCGGTTTCTTTGCCCTCTCCTGCACGATGTGTTTTGCAATATTTTTTGCAAACTTGTCCTCACCATAATCACGGATGATCCGGTAAAGATCCATCTCACTGTATCCGTTTACGATATCTTTTGCAGTCAGGCTCTGTCTGTCATCCATTCTCATATCAAGTGGAGCATTCTCATCACGGTAAGTAAAACCTCGCTCCGGTGTATCTAACTGAAACGAAGATACGCCAAGATCCAACACGATTCCATCCACCTTTTCCACGCCAATGCGGTGAAGTTCCTCTTTCATGTTGGCGTAATTGCTTCGGATAATGGTGATCTTGTCACCAAATTCCTTTAATCTTTCTCCGGCGGCTGCGATTGCATCCGCGTCCTGATCGATTCCGATCAGCCTGCCTTTTTCTGATAACCGTGAAGCCACCTGGTAAGCATGTCCGCCACCGCCAAGTGTTCCATCCACATAGATTCCGTCAGGCTTGATATTCAAATTTTCAATTGTCTCATTTAGTAATACTGAATAATGATTAAATTCCATTGTGATCCTCTCTGCCTGACTTTTGCTCTGGCTCTCTTTTTTTATTCTCTGTGGATCAGATGCTGAACCCTAAATCTGCCATGTGTTCTGCAATCTCATCCATCTCATCTTCATCATATGTATTCTCCTGCCATCTGTCTTTGTCCCAGATTTCCACTCTGCTTAAGACTCCGACTAAAACGACATCTTTTGTCAGATTGGCATATTCTCTTAAAACTGGTGGAAGAAGGATTCTTCCCTGCTTGTCCAGTTCACAGGAAGCTGCTCCTGCAAAAAAGAAACGTGAAAACTTTCTTGCATCCTTGGAAGTCATGGAAATATTTCTGAATTTTTCTTCGATGTTGTGCCATTCTTCTAACGTATACACAAATAAGCATCCATCAAGTCCCTTTGTCACTACAAATTCATCGCCAAGCTGCTCTCTGAATTTTGCCGGAACTATCAGTCTGCCTTTTGGATCAACTGTGTGGTTGTATTCTCCCATAAACATGACACAATCACCTGCCTTTGTGCGGCAGCTGGTTCCTCTTGATTTTCCATTTCTGTGGTCATTTGCCACCACTTTGAACCATTCTCTACCACTTTCCACCACTTTTAAACATATATTAGACTATTCTTAAGAAAAAATCAATATTTTAGCGCAAAAAAATAATGCCAGACCAGTTATTTCCTGATTTGGCATTATTTTCCATTCTTCTCTACTTACTTCTTTCTGTTTCCTCGATATACTCTTCAATCAGCTGATCGAGTTTTGTACTTTTTTGATAGTAATTATCAAACTTATCCTGTCGTAAAAGTGCCTGATCCAGTTCAAATCGAACGGATTCGATTTCCTGCTGTAACTCACTCAACTTTCTCATATGAATCCTCCTGATTTCCTCAATGGAAAATGCAATTTTACAAATTCAAATTTCTGCTAATTGCCGGAGCAGAGAATAGTCCCTTTTTCTTTTCCCCTTTTTCTTTTCCTCTCTTTTATATTCTCCATATTACTATCCGCAGATTCAAAAATCAAATGAATTAGGTGATGAGTTTTCTCCAAAATTCGACATTTCCAAACGGATTTTTTCACAATTGCACGTATTTCCTACAAAAACAGCGCATCCATTTTTCGACTTTGGATGCGCTGTTCATAAAAAATTAATATTTGATTCGTATGTTTTCCTATCGTTTTTGTATGTTTTTCATTTTTCAGGAATGTTTTAACCGGAATTCTGCCCTTTTCTCGGCGAGTAAATGTATCATTGTCTCCATTGCCTTGTAGTTCACCTCCACAATGTGATGGATATCATCCTCCACATCATGCTTTCTCACAAGATAATCATCATGGGATTTCTGGATAAAATCGCAAAGATTTCTGGCACTGTTAAATTCCAGATGATCTGCTTTATGCGGTTTTGCAGCGTCCGTCCTGATATATCTCCGCAAATCCCGCTTTAACTTCTCCTCGTAAGAACAGTGATCCTTCAGACTTCCCGGATAGATCTTATTGTGAGGATAGGTAAAATAGTCTGCCAGATAGTGGCTGATCTGTCCAAGATCCATGTAATACTTGCGCCCTTTTTTCTTCTCCACCAGTTTCCTGCCCTCGGAAAGGCGCTCAATATGGCGTCTGATATCCGGGTAAGTTCCGTCCATCTCATGGCGCTTATAGACGAAAGATGGCTTAATGTCCGGCAGGACACTTCCGATGTAAAAAGATAATTTATGTTTTTTCAGATCATTGTCTTCCATATTATTTACAATGTAACGTGCCAGTGAAATATGTGATTTTTTTCTCATAAGTACCGCCTCCAAACAGGAATCTTTTTGTTTTTCCAACTCCCATACTACATCTCCGCGGCAAAAGAAACAAGGGTATCTTTGTAAACTTTTTGTGTAGTTTTTGTGTTTTAAAGCACTGGAATCCTGCTTTACAGATGTAAATTTTCTTATCCTGCTTTTTTATGGTCTGCACAAATGGAGCATGTGCAGACCAGTTTCATACCTGTATTAATTATTCATATTTACAGTTGCACTCGAAGCTTGCGCACTCTGTCTCTCCACAGGTGCAGGCTCCGGCACCGGAAATACCGATATGATCTGCGTGACATTTCTCATTTTCATTGAAACGGCAGTGTGTTGCCTCACACGCAACGTCGATTTCCTTAGAAACATCTTTTAATGCGTTACAGGCTGCACCGTTTGTTCCGCGGTCTTTGAAACTTCCGCAACAGGTGCTCTGTGCTTCGGTTGCTTCGCGTCCCTCCACCTGAATGTCGCCTTTGCAGCAACAGCCGTCTTCATTATTGTAGGTGCAGCTTTTCACTGAACAATCCAAATATGCCATACTTTTTTCTCCTTTTCCTTCAAATCTGTCAGACAATTGTGAAACTCCTCATAATCTTCTTTAAATTGCTCAAAATTAACAAAAACATTCAAGACACGCTTTCGCTATGTGTCACTCGCAACGGTACTGCTCATTCTTCGCAGTACTTCGCAAATTCATTTAAAATCTGCTTCGCAGATAGGAATTTGCTCACACTTGAATCACTTTCGCACGGTCTGTGCAGTAAATGCACAGACCTGATTGAAAAAAGTTGTACCTGCCTTCTAAGAACCGGCGGTTCCCCAATGTCTTTCATGTCTTTTGTCAATTTCTCACAATTCAACTTAGGTTTTTATGAGTTTCGCAATTGTCTTAGATTAGTATGGCGATTTTTGAAAAAAATATGCAAAAGAGCATATGCCATAATTTTCTGACATATGCCCTTCTTTCAATTTTTATTCATTTTTATTTTAATGCGGCAGGATTGATCTTCTTTGTTGCGATCTCATCCTTTAACATTGCAAGGAACTCTTCTTTTGGAACGGTTGTGGTAGCCTGTTCGCCATGAAGTCTGTAGCTTACTGTTCCGTCTTTTACTTCGTTCTTTCCAAGAATGATGAGGTAAGGAACTTTCTCTACCTGTGCAGTTCTTACACGGTAGCCGAGTTTCTCGGCACGCTCGTCGATTTCCACACGGATACCGTTCTCATCCAAATAGCTGAGAAGTTCATGTGAGTATGCATTCAACTCTTCATCCTCATTTTTAACCGGAATGATTCTTGCCTGAACCGGTGCTAACCAGAGTGGCAGATTTCCTTTTGTTTCCTCTAAAATATAAGCCATGAAACGGTCAAGGGAACCAAGGATTGCTCTGTGTAAAACAACTGGTGTTTTCTTTGTGCCATCTTTGTCAATGTATGTCAGATTGAATTTTGCAGGTAAGCAGAAGTCAAGCTGGCAGGTAGAAAGTGTGTATTCATTTCCGATTGCCGGTTTTACGTTTACGTCAAGTTTTGGTCCGTAGAATGCAGCCTCACCGATTTCCTCTGTATAGTCGATTCCGAGGTCATCTAATACTTTTCGGAGTGCATTCTCTGCTGTGTTCCACATCTCATCGTCATCATGATATTTTACTTTATCAGCAGGATCTCTTAAGGAGAGCACGCAACGGTAATCTGTGATGTTGAAATCCTTGTAAGTATCAAAAATCAGATCTACAACCTGTGAGAACTCTGACTCAATCTGTTCCGGTGTCACGAAAAGATGTGCGTCGTTCTGGCAGAAATGACGTCCTCTCTCGATACCTTTTAAAGTACCGCTGGCTTCGAAACGGAAATCATGTGCGATCTCACCGATACGAATTGGAAGATCTTTGTAGGAATGCATTCTGTTTGCATAAATCATCATATGATGCGGGCAGTTCATTGGACGGAGAACAAAGGACTCTCCCTCCACTTCCATTGCAGGGAACATATTGTCTTTGTAATGATCCCAATGACCGGATGTTTTATACAGATTAACCGTACCAACACAAGGTGTCATAACATGAAGATATCCAAGTTTTCTCTCTTTTGCTTTGATATAATTTTCAAGTTCCTGCCATACTGTGTATCCTTTTGGAAGGAACATTGGAAGTCCACGTCCAACAAGGTCATCCGACATGAAAAGATTCATCTCTTTACCGATTTTTCTGTGGTCACGGTCTTTTGCTTCCTCAAGAAGTTTTAAGTGCTCCTCTAACTCTTCCGGTGTCGGGAAACATACACCGTAAATACGCTGCATTACGTGATTGTTTGCATCACCTTTCCAATATACACCAGAGTATTTTACAAGTTTGAAGTTCTTGCATAACTTTGTATTGTCTACGTGAGGTCCACGGCAGAGATCCGTGAAATCTCCCTGATCGTAAACAGAAATGTTTCCATCTTCCAGACCTTCAATTAAGTCCAGTTTGTATGGATCATCTTTGAACATTTCCATTGCTTCTGCTTTGGAAATCTCACGTCTGTAAATCTTCTTGCCTTCTTTGCAGACTTTCTTCATCTCTTTCTCGATTGCTGCAATTGCTTCGTCGTTGATGATATCATCGCCAAGGTCAATATCATAATAGAAACCTTCTTTTACAACTGGTCCTACCCAGAACTTTGCCTGTGGGTATAAGTGTTTTACTGCCTGTGCCATCACATGTGCGCAGGAATGGTTTAAAGTATTCAGTCTTTCGTCTGCTTTAAAATCTACCATTTTCTTCATTTCCTTTCGCTATATAAAAATAAGTTTCTGTAGGAAGTATCTCCGATTCTCTGTGCCACATTCCTCTATACTTTTGTATATTAGATAACATAAAAAATCCCTGATACTGCATTCCTACAATATCAGGGACGATATACTTATCGTGGTTCCACCCATCTTCATCTCTCCGTCTTACCAGACATCAATCTTCTTACTGCCTGTCCATTCTGGAGAAATCTCATTCTTGATGATAACGGTATCACCGGACCGGATTGGGGTCACTCAGAGCTGGTCTTCACATAATTCTTAGCCGGAATGCTCACACCAAACGCCTTCCTCTCTGTGACTTTTTCTTATGCTACTCTTCTCTTCATCGTTTTGACTAGGGTCATTCTATACCCTTTTCTTCTATCTGTAAAGTACTTTTTACAGTTCAGATACGGCGGACTATCTTCCGCAGCAGTATTTGTATTTCTTACCGCTTCCGCATGGGCATGGATCGTTACGTCCGACTTTTTTGCCTACATGAACAGTGCCGGATTTCTTCTGCTCTAAGAATAAAGCTCTTCTCTTCTCATCATCAAAAATCTCTTTCCACTGTGGTAATTCATATAACCAGTCTGCCTTTGCGTCAACCATGTTTTTGTATAATTTTTCTTTGTCAAAAACAAGGTTAACTTTTGTATCTTCTTCCATGGTGTCGATTGGATTAGCCTCAACCAAGCTGTCGTTGATTCCGTCTAAGAATCCTGTCATCTCCATAACACTGAGGTTGTACTTCTCTGCAAGCTCTTTTACAGTTCCTTCTACTTTCTCATCAGGATTTGTTAAAAGCTGTTCGTATACGCCCTTCTCTAAAAGGAAGTATCTCTGCCAGAATCTCTGTAATTCACCTCTATCTGCTTTCTCATTATAGGCAACTTTCTGCCACTGTTCCAATAATGCCATGTTACATTCCTCGATTTCTAATTATAGTATATTTGCACCATGCACAGGTGCATTTGTTATTATAGCAAATATTGATGGGTTTTTCAAAGGATTTTTTTGGTGGGGAATAGCAAGTATTTTTAATACTAGAATACCAGACAACCGAAAGCTACCAAATCTTTGCCACAATGTCAAGCGGTAAATTTAAAATGAGCATAAAAATAGTTCTTCTCTGAAATGAGAAGAGCTATAAAAAGCATTATATTACTTTACCCATTTTTTCTTTCATGAGCGTAATAAAACAGTTCATCTGGGGTGTAACCCATTTGTTTTTGTGATACACCAGCTGACTCCACATCTGAATACGACAGTCCTCAACATCTACGGTTTGCATTTTCCCGGATAGGAGATAAGGACGAACCACATATTGCGGAAGGAAAGACAAGCAGTTGCCATGAAGCAGTATTCTGACGAGGATGTCCGTGTTACCGGTTTCCAGAAAAGGGTGTATTTCCAGCTTTTTTTCCGCCAGAAGCTGCTCCAGATCATAGCGGTAACTGACACTTTTTTCCGTTAGCACAAAGGGTTCGCGCACCACTTCCGCTAAAGATACTTTTTTCTTGCGACAAATCATATGATCGTGGGAAGCAACAAATAGGATGGGTTCCTGCTGTTCCAGCAACTTGACCCAATCTGCAAAATCTGTTTTCTTGTCCAGAAAGAATAAAAGATCCACATCATTCTGTCGAACCATATCGAACAGTTCATGAATCAAACCTGTGTGGATGCTGACCATTACATCCGGATAACGATGGTGGTATTCCATCAGAATGGGCGTAAGAACGCTCAGCAGAAGAGATTCCGCCGTACCGATTCGTAAACGTCCTGAAGGATTTTCTGGTTCACGAAGAAAATCTTTTGCGTTTTGTTCAGCCTTTAATATCTCTATGGCATAGGGGATAAACTGTTCTCCATGCTCGGTCATCCGAACTCGTTTCCCAATTCGCTCAAAAAGCTGGATCCCCAGTGCTTGCTCCAGCTGGTGAATCTGAACTGTGACAGTAGCCTGAGAATAACCTAGTTGCTCCGCCGCTTTTGTAAAATTCTGCAATTCTGCCACCCTTAGAAAGGTGGAAAACAATCTTAGATCCATGTTTCTCCCTTAATTTAAAAATATAATTATAATAATAAAAATCATTTGTTTCCTTAATCATCAATCCTATGATACACTATTAAAGCAGGAAATTCAACTGTACATCTTCGAATTAGGAGGATTTTATGGCTATTGGAAGAAGCAAAGTTGTCATTATCGGTGCTGGCAATGTAGGTACTGCTCTGGCTCATCATCTTGTAATCTGCAACACCTGCAACAATCTAGTGCTAATCAACAGAAATGCAGAAAAAGCGTGGGCAGAAGTCACCGACTTGAATCACTCTGTGGGATATTACGATAGTAATATCCAAATCAGTGTAGGAACATATTCGGACTGTATTGATGCAGATATTGTTGTATTGGCTGTGGGCGTCCCCTATACAGAGGGCATGACTCGGCTGGACATGTTGGAAAACGCTGCTACTGTTGTAGCTTCCATCACCAGAGCAGTTATGGATAGCGGCTTTCATGGAATCTTTCTGGTCATCACAAATCCTGTGGACGCTATGACCTATCTGGTCAAAAGTATCTCCGGTCTGCCGGACTCAAAGGTTATGGGAACAGGAACCGCCTTGGATTCTGCACGCCTGCGTTATTATTTGGCTGACCTGATTGGTGTTGATGCCCGCAGCCTGGAGGCCATGTGCATGGGAGAACATGGAGATTCACAAATGATTCCCTGGAGCCAAGTAACAGTCGGCGCAAAGCGTATTATAGATATCCTGCGAGATAGCCCGGAGAGATTTCGTTATGTGGAGTTGGATTCAATTAGAAAAGAAATTGCCAAAATTGCTTATCAGATTGTAAAACAGAAAGGCGCTACTAATTATGGTATTGCTGCTGTTGCAGCACGAATGATCAAGGCTATCATACAGGATGAAAACATTGTTATGCCCCTGTCTGTCATGCCGCATGGGGAATATGGACTCTCCGACCTCTATTTAGGTATTCCCGCTGTTCTGAATGGGTCTGGTATTCGAGAGTTGGTAGAGTATCACCTGACAAATCAGGAACATCAGGCGTTGCTTGCGTCTGCTGCCGTTTTACAAGAGGCAAACCAGAAGGTGCAACAACTGGTTAAGTGGTAGTAATTTTTTTCTGTCAACTATAATATGTGCGAATCTTTTAAAGTGTTCATAAGCAGAACAGAAGAAGCGACATAAGAAGCAACATTTAATAGGGAGAACACATGTCTGCCAAATGAGTCCTGGTACCTGTATTTGGAAATTTTACCCTATCATGAGAGGATGTTTTTTAAGATGATATCATTAATTAATGCAATTTATAACTTTTTATGGGGAGATCTGGTGCAGATCCCGCTTCCAGGAGGAAGTACACTGGGAATATCCCTTCTGGTTATGATTTTGGTGCCAGCCGGAATCTATTTTACGATCCGCACTCACTTTCTTCCTCTCCGAATGTTCCCAGAAATGATCCGTATAACACTAGAGAATAACAAAACCAAAAATTCTGACGGTATCTCTGGCTTGCAGGCACTGATTGTATCTACGGCTTGCCGCGTAGGCATGGGCAATCTGATGGGCGTTGTGGCTGCTATCTCCGCAGGAGGTGCAGGTGCTGTATTCTGGATGTGGCTCATTGCACTTTTGGGCGCATCTACTGCCTTTATAGAGGCGACTTTGGCCCAAATCTACAAGGAAAAGGATCCGCTGTATGGTGGTTACCGTGGTGGTCCGGCGTATTATCTCCACGTACTGTTCGCATCAAGGAGTAAGAGACAAAGATATTCCCTCTTCGCATGTCTGTTTGCCTTATCCGGGCTTCTCTGCTGGTGTGGAATCAGTCAGGTGATCAGCAACTCGGTCGCATCTTCTTTTGAAAATGCATTCCACATTCCTCCGCTGTATACCACAATTTTTCTAGTTGCTATTGCTGCGATAATTGTGTTGCGGAAAAACGCCACTGTCAAAGTTCTGGATATCATGGTGCCAATCATGGCCGCATGTTACTTTTTCCTTACAATTTTCATTATTGTCAAAAATGCTGGTCAGCTTCCCGATGTTTTGAGCCGGATTTTCAGCGAGGCGTTCGGTCTGCGGCAAGCTGTTGGTGGAGGTATCGGCGCAGCGATCATGAACGGTGCGAAGCGTGGATTATTCTCTAACGAAGCAGGATCTGGTTCCGCCCCCTGTGCGGCTGCCGCTGCGGATATCGACCATCCTGCCAAGGAGGGGCTTTTTCAGGCTCTCGGAGTATTCATCGATACATATGTAATCTGCACCTGTACAGCGATGATTATGCTCTTAGTGCCTCAGGAATTAACCGAGGGGTTAGCAGGTATGGATTTACTGCAAGCTGCTATGGCATACTATTTTGGCGAATTTGGTGTTGTGTTCATCGCACTAATTCTGTTTTTATTTAGCTTTTCCACATTCTTAGGAATTTTGTTTTATGCAAGATCAAATGTGGCGTATTTGTTTGGCGATAACTGGCTCTCTCAGACGCTCTACAAGGTACTGGCCCTTGTAATGCTCTTTATCGGCGGCATTGCAGCATACCAGTTTGTATGGGATTTGGGAGACGTTGGGGTCGGTCTGATGACAATTTTTAACATGATAGCACTGTTCCCATTAGCTCCCAAAGCTTTACAGGCATTAACTGATTACGAACATTCTCATAAGCGGTGAGACTTTTCCCGCAAACAATATTTGCATTTTTTAGAGCATTTTTCCCATACTCACTTTTTAATTTACATTTCTGATCAACAAAAAATTTTACCCCATCTCTCGGTTGTTTAGGGATGGGGTAAAGTTTTTATGTTGCAATCTCCGGGATTTCCCCGACAAAGTTATAAACGATCCTGACTTCCTGCACCTGTTCCCATTCCTCCGGCGTCACAATCGCCTCATGGCAGCCCTCAATGACCTCCCATTCCTCACGGGGGATAATGTCATAGGTATTGGAGCGGATGCCTTTCTGGTGCGTCCGGCAGACAAGATGTGCGCCCTTATAAAAGGGATTTCGCAGGATATGGCTGATCCTTGCGCTCCCCCACCTCTAAAGATTTCAAATTCTTTTAATTATAATTTTCCTCTTACATTTTGATTTTGACATTTATACCTCTTTTTAAAACATAAAGTTTAAGATCACATACGGATTACTTTCATTTGATATTTCTTTAATTTTTTCTTTTCTTCCCATATACAAAAAATTCATAATATCATTAAATTCTGTTGTCTCTGGATCAGTTCCTGTTAATATTCCATTTTTCTCATAATATGGCAAAGCACTTTCAAAATCTAAATATAAAGCACCATTACTGTTAATCAGTTCTCCTACTTCTGAAATCTTACTTTTGCATAATATATACATATTATCAGGTGAGATATTCTTGATAAATTTAGCTATCTCTATGCCCTTATTTTCAGATATCTCATTAAATGCATTTTCTGTCACTGTATCCAATTTAATTAAATCCTGTTTCTTTCCTTCAACCCATGCAGTTGCTTCATCAACATTAAAGGTCTTCACAATTGCCAATACCAACTTATCAATAATTGAAATATTCTTTGGGTACTTTTTATGCAAAAACAGCAAAACTTTTATTTAAGATATTACTTCCATGAATTTGACGAATTAAATCTTTTAATGGAAAAAAATTTGTCTTTTCCTCATCCAACCACTCTGGTCTTTTTCCTAATTTTGGTTTCACAAGCTGTGGTTTTTCATATATATTTCGAAGTAATTTTTCATATTGTTCTTCATATTTTATTGTATCTGAAAGATCTATATATATTCTCGTTTTTATATAGGCTGGCAAGTACTCATTTCCCTCATCATCTCTTTCAGCAATGATTGGAATAAATTTTTCCTGTTTCATTTTCCCATATATTTCACCAGAAATAATTACAGTCTCATCACCAACACCTCCTGTTCGATTATTTGCTTTTTGTGCATATACCCTATCACAAATTATAAGTACCTTTGTAATGTCAGGATCATTAACACATCTTTCCATAAATGCATACTTATCTTGCCCTTCTTTTAGTTCCCATTTATCAAGCACAACATCCACTCCATGAGAAATTAAGCGTTGAGCAAGCTCTAGTACAAGTCTATCACTGCTCCAAGAATATGAAATAAACACCTTTGGCATTTTATCATCCTGCAATTCTAATCCCCTCCATACCTTATTTTGACTCTTAACATTTTCTTTTCATTTTACCCGACATAAAACGACACAATGAACTTACGTGAAATCGAAAGTTATTTTTTACTAAAAAACACCCTAATAGAATGGATTCTAATCAGGTTCTCATCTGATCGCTCATTCTATTAGAGTGCTTCTACTTTAAAATTTCTGTTATGGTCTGAGTTCATTTCCAAAGCTGCCAAATTCAAACACTTTTTGTATCGGTGTCCTGATCTTCGATCCGGTCATGAAGCTGCTCGAACCTGATACGGATATCCCTTAACATCTGATGATGGTGTATCCTGTTCCCGATCGTGATGCCGGTCAGGACAAGCCCTGTCATGGCAATGATGATCAGGACTGTCTCAACCTTTACTTTTAACGGCTTTTTCTCAGTCGTAGATGGATTCTGCTTCCCAGCTGATGATGTTTCCGTTTTCTGCGTTGATCTCAAATTCATACTTTACCTCCGCATAGTAGGCTTCCCCCTCATAGAGAGAGATGCCGTCGTCATAGTCCGGATGGATGTAGATGTTTCCGGCATCGATGCCAGGGATCCTGTCCATGACGGTCTGTTTTGCTGTCTCGATGGAAACACCGCCCGGTGTTGTCTGCGATGAGCCGGCTGCGTTCTGGGAACCTGTCGTACCATTCTGTGATGCACGGTATCCCTTGTCTATCACTTCGGAGTCTGCTGAAAGGATGCGTCCATCGGATGCATCCAGCTCATAATCGTACTCCACTCCGGCTGCGGTGAATTCCACCTCATATCTGGCACAGCCGTCATCCCAGTCCTGTTTTACCGTGATGTACTGGATCTGTTCCTCTGTGACCCCTGCATTCCCGGCTGCGATGTTCTTCGCTTCCTGTTCTGTGATGCCGCCGTTTATCATTGTGGCAGAACCTGCGGTTGCGTGTTGTGACACGCCTGCCTGTGATGTTCCGCTGCTGTCGTTGTTTCCTGTCTGTGCTGTATGATCTTTTGTATTGCTGCCGTTTTGTACTGTTCCTGTTCCACTGCTGTTATCCTGTGCATTATGATCTGTTGTGTTGCTGTTGTTCTGTGCCGCCGTGTCTGATGCAGTTCCTGTGCTCCCGGAACCCTGCACGGTTCCGCCAGCTACTCCTGTAGTCCCCTGTATGCCCTTGGTATCCTGCATATTTCCGGTTGTACTGCCGCATCCGGTCACAGCTGACAGAAGTGCCGCTGCTATAAGTCCTGCGGCAAGCATTCTCTTTTTATTTCTCACGTTTGTCCTCCCATTTCTCCATTGATTCAATGCTGCGTTCCATCCTGATGGCTGCTGTTTTCTGCCGGTGCTCTTTCTCACACCTTGAAGATCTCAGTGTCTGCCTTTAACGTTTCTGCCGCTGCGCCTGCCTGTTCCGTGGTCTCTGCCACCTCGGAGCACCGCATGGTGATGTTCTGGATGCGTTCTGCCATGTCGGAGGTCCCGCTTGCGCCCTCGTTTGCCGCATTTGCAACGCCCTCGATCGCATTTATCATGCCGTCCATGGAAGCTAATAGTTCCTCGGATGTCGCACTGAAATCCGACACCAGGCCGTCCACAAACTCGGAATCCCGGTTGTAGGCATCCGCAAGGCTCTCAAAGCTGTCATAGCTGGCTTTCACATCAGTTGCGACGAAGTCTAACAGACGTCTGCTGTCCTTTGTGAGCTGGTTCACTGCTTTCACCACGCTGTCCGTGACCTCCTGGATGGTTGTCGCCGTCTCTCCGGATTCCGTCGCAAGCTTCCGGATCTCGTCCGCCACGACTGCAAACCCTTTTCCCATCTCCCCGGCACGTGCCGCCTCGATGGAAGCATTTAAGGATAAAAGATTCGTCTGGTTGGTGATCTCCATGATCGCCTGTGCCAGGACCTCGATCCGGGATACCACTTCCACATCCTGCAGTGCCTGGTCGAGGCTTACCTTGATCTCGCCGTGCATGCGCTGTGCATTGGCACGGTTCTCCGTGGTCTCTCTCTTCGCATTGATGGCACGGGTATGGATGTCATTGACACGCTCCGCACCTTCCTGTGCACTCTCCGCGATGTTTTTGATCGCCCTGTTGATCTCCTCTGACATGGTGTTCATCTCCGTTGCGGATGCAGCGGATTCCTCCATGCTCGCTGCAAGCTGCTGTGTCGTTGCGGAAATGCCTTCCATCTCGCCGTTGATCTCATCCACGTTTTTCCCGATGGAGGAGACATGGCCGCTCAGGGACTCTGCATTGTCCTTCACGCTCCCAAGATGTCCCGCAAAGCTCTCCCGGATCTTGTGGAAAGCTGCCGCAAGGTTTCCGATGCTGTCTTTCCTGTCTAAATATTTCTGTTCCACATCCTGTGTGAGATCGCCCTGTGCGAGGGTGTCCGAATAACTGCAGGCAAGGTCAAGGCTCCTGATGTAATCAATGATGCCTGCAGCACCCACAACGATCGTGATGATAAGCCCGGCTGCCATAAAGGCTACCATTTTTTTCACATCGGAAGCGATCATTGCCGCAAGCTGGTCCTGCGCCTGCGCCTGTCCTGCACCGTCCATGAGGCTTACTGCATATGCTGCGAGCTGTTCCATGCAGTTTTTCGCATATAACACTGCCCCTGCACCGAGCAGTATCACAAAAAAGAATACGATCTTTGTTCCAAATTTTGTCTTTCCCATGATTTATCTCTCCTGTTTCTTATGTGATATTTCCGATCATTGCAAAAATCTGATTCAGGTTGGGCAAATTGTGTAGGATTAATCTGCTTTATTTATGATTTTTGCAATCATTATCTTCTTGCCCAGACTGTGCAAGGATGTCTTTTTTCTCCCAGTCTGCAACAAATTCCACGCATTCCTGCGCCGGGAGCGGCCTGCTGATCAGGTAGCCCTGTAAAAAGTTGCAGCCGAGCTTTTCCAGCTGTGCTGCCTGTTCCCTTGTCTCGATCCCCTCTGCCGTCACCCAGATGTGGTTCCTCTGGGCGAACACGAGGAGCGTCTGCACGATCGGCATGCCCATCTTCCTGCTCCCGATGCCCCAGACCAGCTCCTTGTCCAGCTTGATGCTCTGGAACTCGAAATCCATCAGCCGCACGAAATTGGATTCGCCCTTGCCGAAATCATCCATGACCAGGTTGAACTTCTTATCCTGCAGCCTGTGTGCGGTCTCCAGGAGCTTTCCGTTATCCGCCGACTTCCCGAGTTCCGTCATCTCCAGCCAGATCTTCCCATGCTGGAGGCCGTACCGGTCCAGGCAGCTGCTGATCTCCTCCCAGACAGTCTCCACCATGCAGGTCTGCGGCGACAGGTTCACGTTGATCCTCGTGATGCCGTGTTCCGCAAACCTCGTGAACCACCGGCAGCACTCCCGGATCATCCACAGGTCGATTTCATGCACCCAGCCGCATTCCTCTGCCTCCTGCACAAGGCTCTCCGGGTCGAGGAAACCTCCCTTCCCGTCCCTTGCACGGAACAGCGCCTCAAGCCCGGTGATCCTGTGTTTTTCCACGTTGTAGATGGGCTGGAAATAAGCTTCCATCCCAAGACTGGAAATATCTTCCCAAGTATAAGCTCCTGTAATGCTCATGGTCTTTTACCTCTTGCCTGTTTTTTGTTCCATCTCCCAGCCCCCGCTGCCCAGATGACCTTTCCTTTTATCTCTTCCCTTCCTGCCGCACCGAGCATCCTGCTGTCCAAAGACACCGGGCGGTTGTCCCCGAGGAAGAAATAACTCCCTTCCGGCACGGTGTACGGATAATCCACGCTGTCTCCTGTCTCCGACATGCCATAGATGACATCCGTCTCCTGCACTTCTGCGCCGTTCCTTGTCAGGTGTCCCTCACGGTCCACCTCCATCACATCCCCCGGCAGCCCTGCGATGCGCTTGATCAGGTATTCCCCGGATGCATCCTTTAAGATGACGGCATCCCCATAGCCCACGCCGTCCGGGAGGATGCGCAGGAAGAACACGATGTCCCCGGGATGGCAGGCAGGGCGCATGGAATTTCCATCCACGCGCATGATCCCGCATACCCTGAACACCAGGAGCCAGACCACGAACAGGATGACGGCCCGCTCCGAGCGCATCTTTCTTTTCCGTTTTTCCTCGCGGATCTTCAGGAGTGCCATGTCAAGGCTGTACTGTTCTCCCCCGTTCATGGCTGTTCCCGGAGACCGGCCTCTTCCGGTCCGTCTGCCTGTATCTGTCCCGGTCTCTGTGGCTTTCCATGCAGATCCCGGGTGTCTTCCTCCGGCGGACACCCTGCAAAGATGCAGTCCAGGCCGTTTTTCAAGGCTTCCAGACGGCTGCGGTACTGATGGTAGAGTGCCTGTTGCTTCTCCACTTTCTCCCTTGTCTTTGTCAGGATGACATCCATCTGCCGCCCTGCCTCTGCAAGGATCTCCTCCGCCTGCCGCCCTGCCTCTGCAAGGATCTCTCCTGCCTTCCTCTCTGCCTCTGTAAGTGTCTCCCCTGCCTTTCTGTCCGCCTCTGCAAGGGTCTCCCCTGCCTTCCTGTCCGCTTCTGCAAGGATCCGCTTTTCTGCTTCCCCGGTCTCTCTGAGCATGCGTTCCTTTTCGGTGCCGGCATGGTCGAGGATGGTCGCCGCAGTCTCCTTTGCACCGCCCAGGATCTCCTCCGCCTTTCCTTCTGCCTCCGCATAGAGCTTCTCCTGTGTGGGGATCTGTGCCCGCAGTCCTGCGTTCTCTGCCGCAAGCTGCATCTTTTCCAGATATAGTTCCCTCACTGCCTCCCCGTTCTTCTGTCCATAGTACTCCACCAGCTCCCTGATGTAGAGCACGACTTCCTCACGGTCATACCCTAAGACGGCTGTCCTTAACTTTTCTATTTCCTTAACAAAATTCCTGTCTTTCATGATCTGTCACTTCCTTATAATCCCTTTTTTAGGCACAACAGGGGCAGCCTGCGCTGCCCCTGTCATGTCATCCTGCAAGTTCTCTTGAAAGTCTTGACTCAAACACTGCAAGAGCTGCCATGCAGCCGGCTGTAATGACTGCGCCGGCTATATAGATCGGAGTATCTGCCACACAGTGCCTGCCTGTCACAGCCAGTAAGATGCCCGCTGATATATAGGCTGCACACATCACCACCTGGGCTGCGATACATTTTTTCTGCGTCTTCCGCAGTGCTTTTCTTCTTTCAGGATCCATGGTCCTTATCCTCCTGTTCCCCGTATTTCTGCCATGAATGGGTCTGACAGGGATCTTTCCTGTCCTGCCCGCTCATGTCAGATGTTTTGTAAGTATTTTGGAAAAATTACATATATCATTTTGGTTTGTTGTTTGTAAGTTTAGATAATAGGTCTTTCTTTTTTTATTGTCCGGGGATATGTGGATATCCCCGGGATTGTTTTTTCGTTCTGGTATCTTTTGGGGTTACTGTCTTACTCTCCGTCAAGTTCCTCGCGGATCTTCCGGATACGCAGGACTGTGTATCCTGCGATCACAAGGATCAGGATGACTGGATACCAGTGGAATCCGCAGTCTGCGAAGCTGATGTGTCCGTCTGCATCACTGCTGTCTGCCGGGATGCTGTCGTCTGTGTTTCCGCTTCCGTCTGCATCTGCTCCGGTCTCTGTGCTGTCTGCGACATCTGTAGTATCATCAGAACCTGTATCTGCATCGGTCTCTGTACCTTCTGTCACATCCTCACCATCCGCCTGGTCTGACTCGTTGTTGTTTCTGTTGTTCCTGTTGTGTTTGTTGTTTTTGTTTCCGCCGGACGCATTGTTTCCATCCGCTGCGGCGATATCTGTGGCATTGGTCTTGCCATCTGTGACTCCGGTATTGGTTCCGTTCGTATTTCCATTGCTGTTTCCACCGTTATTACCGGAATTATTACCGCCATTATTGCTGCCGTTATTACCGCCGCTGCCGTTATTGTTACCGCCGTTGCCTCCAGGTCTGTTGCCATCACTGCCGGAGCTGCCGTTGTTTCCACTGTTGGAGCCGCCGCCATTTCCGCCGGTGCCCGGGTTCTTGCCGTTTCCTCCATCGCCTCCGTTTCCACCGTTTCCGCTGTTGGATTCACCGCCGTTTCCGCCATTTCCTCCGGTTCCGTTGTTGGAGTCTCCACCATTTCCGCCGTTACCGCCGTTTCCGCTGTTGGATTCACCGCCGGTTCCACCGTTGCCGCCGGTTCCGTTGTTGGAGTCTCCGCCATTTCCGCCGTTTCCTCCGGTTCCGCTGTTGGATTCTCCACCGTTTCCGCCGGAGCCACCATTGCCGTTGTTGGAGTCTCCGCCGTTTCCACCGTTTCCTCCGGTGTTGTTACCACCGTTGCCTCCGGTTTCGCCTGAGTTTCCTCCATTACCGCCGGATCCGCCGTTGCCCTTGTCTGAGTCTCCGCCATTTCCACCGTTGCCGCCACTGTTCGTGCCGCCGTTGTTATTATTTTCTCCTGTGGAGCCGCTGCCGCCGTTTCCTCCGTTTCCACCGTTTCCGTTGTCGGATTTACCGCCGTCTCCGCCATTTCCACCGGATGTTGTTCCACCGTTATTATCGGTCTTTCCCGGCTGCGTGGTCTCGGTTCCTGTACCGCCGTTTCCACCGTTGCCGCCCGGGTTCGTGTTATCTCCTGTTGCGTTTCCGCCGTTTCCTGCATCACCGCCTTTGACAGTTCCGCCAGGATTGACGGTGATGGTCTTATCGCCTGCACTGATTCCGATTCCACCGTTTCCACCATTGCCAGGGATACCGGCTGCGGAATCTCCGCCTTTACCACCGTTGCCACCAGTTACAGTTCCACTGACTGTCGGAGTGATCTTGCCGTTACCATCGATACCGGCTCCACCATTTCCTCCATCTTTGCCTTCTGTACCGTCTGCACCGTTACCACCGGTCACGTTTGCATTGCTTCCAATGATAATTCCGGCATCTGCTGTATCACCACTGGCTCCGATACCGGCTGCTCCATCTGGATGTTTAGCAGAACCGTCTCCACCTTTGATCGTACCGTTTACGATCTCAAGATTCGTTCCCGGATGTTCGTTGCTGTTCGCATCCTTGACAAATTCCAGTCCCGGTTTTGCCTCATTATTATCATCTGCCTTGTCACCTGTGATGGTCTTATCATTTAAGTCGATCTTGACCTCACCCCATGTGTCAGGGATCTCAACTGTGTGGTCGATGTCTTTCTTCACGATGACTTTGTAGTTGCCGTCATCATCCACTACAACCTGTACATTGGAGTTTTCCGCTTTCTCTGTTTTGTCCGTGGCATTATTGCCTGTTGTGTCCCCGGCACCTCTGTCCTCGAACTGCTTTGCAATATCCTTTGCATCCACGAGGGCTGTTTTGCCGTTTACAGAACCATATTTCTTATGACTGATCTGATATGGTGTTGCTTTCTTCAGACCCGTGATGGTTGCTTTTCCATCCCCATCCGTAAGTATGGTTGATACATTACCTGTCGGGGTTCCCTGGGCATCCAGCTCCTGATACTTATAAGTCTCATTTGCTCTTCCCTTGAAAGTCAGCGTATATGCAGTCTTTCCCGTAATGGTCGGATTATCATCCGTCACTTCCACTTCTACGCCTGTCGTCAATCCTGATGCTGCAATCATAAAGGTCAAAGCATCCACATATGTTCCCTTAGTCTTTTTCTTTAATTCCTCTAATTTTGTTTGTTCCACAGTCACACTATTACTGATGTCTGAACCGGAATGATCATAAGCAGTCACATTTGCGAGTGTCGCTGCCTCTGTGTCCGTAAGCTTTCTGACATCGTTCACATGAATGACAAAATCATCTGCTGCAATAACGCTTCCATCTGCCCCCTTGATCACGTTCATCCGGTATACCGGGATTAAGGTCACGACATCCGCAGTCTGTGCAGTCATCACAGTTGTTTCATTATAGATCTTTGTGCTGTCTGTTTTATCAACCCATACAAAGAGGCTCTCATTCTCAGCCTTTGACTTATCTGCTTCTTCCTGCATTTTGGTAAAGCTTGCTGCCGGAATCGTATCTCCATCAATCACTGTAATATGCTCTGTCTTATTTAAGATATTGCCCTTTTGATCTTCAAAAACGATCTCATGCAGTTTTTCAAAGTCCACCGTAACATTCCATGCCTGATAAACTTTTGCGAATGTATGGGAATAGGTCTTTGTTGTACCATCCCATGTGATTTCCCCACTCTTGATTGCCGCATCAATATCAATTGCCACATTATTAACCGTAATGCTCTTTAATCCGTAACCATCCTCTGGCTTAATATTGACCTTCAATGCTCCATTCTTCTTCACAATCGTCTGGTATGTACTGTTTCCTTTATCATTCCATGCCACACCATCATTTCCAGTCACAAGGTTTCCATGTGTCACTTTTACATCTACGGTCTGTCCCTCTTCAAATGTAATATTTAATGCCTGTGGTTTGCCTACCGCCCGTGTTGTGTAAATATAGCTTGTTCCATTTCCTGTGAAAGCCTGATTGGATACATCGGTATCATCACTGCCATCCACGTTGCTCCAATATGCCTTTTTATAAGTAGTGGCTGTTCCTGTTGTATCTTTTAACTCCAGCTCTACTGTTTCATTGTTTTTCACAATGACATGCTGGAACTGGTCCGCACCTGGTTCTTTTGTTACAAGCCCTGTACCTTTCACTTTTGCCGTACCACCTGTCACATGAACATGTACGATATGGGACGGTGTGAATACAGCTTTCAGTGTCACATCTGAAGTTGTCGGTGTGTACTTTAATTCATAACTCTTTTCTTTCCAGTTAAACGTTTTTGCTCCTGCAAATAAATCTGTATTGTTTGTTGTATCCTGCAATGCTGTCAGGATAGAGAAACTTTCTCCCTTCTCCCCGGTAAGATCTGAATAATAAGGATTTGAAAAATCATTTGGCGTAAATATAAGGGTGAGTTCCTCATTGCGGTTTACATTGATGCTGCCATCCTGCTCCAGTTTGTATTCATTACCAGATGCATCTACCGCCTTGAAGCTTCCCTTTGCATTTGCTGTTACAAGACCTGTTACTTTTAAGGTTGTCATCTGCCGTTTTGCCGCAGCATTCACTGTAATGTCTCCACTGACATTTGGAATCGTAACTGTAATGCTTCCATCTGCCGGATCTACACTGCACACATCTGCAAATGTCAAATTCTTAACAGTCCCTGTATCGCTTTCCTTCATGGTTACGACAAAGTTATCTTTATCCAAGTCATAACCTGTATCAGGACAAATGGTTATCGTATACTCCTCCAGATAATGTGGAAGTGCCGGAGTAGAGCCTTTCACTTTTGCATGATTCCCGATTGTCATATCTACTTGGAAAGTTCCCAAATATAATTTCTGATCAGCATCCGACGCAATATAAGTTACATTATCTACGGTAATGCTATCTCTTATGCTTGTAAGAGTAATATAATCCCGATTCGGATAACTAACATTATTCGTACTTGCCTGACTTACCTTTACTCCATGTGCAGGGGCTGCTCCTATTTCATGTCCAAAAGCAGTAGCACTTGCACCTGCAGGCAGATTTACATCTAACTTTTGATCCCGGCTGCGCCGTTCAACCGACACTGTATCTGATGTAGAACCAGTACCTTTCATTAGTACTGTCTGTCCACCGTCCACCTTGATTCCCACAGCTTTATCTGCTGATAATTCTGCTTTAGTTACTTGTGCATTATCTGCCATAGCATCGGGAATATATACAACCGCCTCCGTATTCCTGTCAGGATTCTTATAAGTGTAAGCAATCTCCTCACCTGCGCTGTCAATCTTTATAATCCCATCATTCGCACCACGAATATTGGGTGAATCTCCATCCTTACTTGTGCTGACAACAGAAGTACATCCCGGTGTAGTCACAGTATAAATCTGGTTATCCACATTATTTAATACTTTAAGTGTTGTATTGGAAGACACTTCTAAAACACCATCTTTTAATGTTACATTGGAATCTGTGTCTACTGCAATCTCAGAGTCAGTGTTTGACTTATATGTTTTAGCATCCATGGTTTTTAACGTTGCACCTTTAACTAACACACCTTCTCCCGCTGTAACGGTATCTGAAATAATCTCAACTGTTTCACCATCTTTTGCTATATCAATAGCCGCACATAAAGGATAATATTTATCTGCTCCTATTTTAGCTTCAGCTGCATGCACTTGATCTTTGAATACAATATGCGATACAAAACCATCATTACGTCCTCCCGGATCTTGTCCCTCAGCATATCCTCCAAACTCTACATAATAACCCTTGGGATAACCTGTATTATTTGCAATATCATTCAGTTTTATATCATTCTTAATAATACAGACATTATATTCCCAGGTACCACTACCTTCTCCTATATTAGGCTCTCCTAGTGTCCATAAGCTCCACGGAATATTTGTTTGTGGTTTTCCCTCCGGTCCACAAACCCAATAATAAACGCTAGCTTTATAGCCACTGCCTGGCCAAAGAGTGGAATATGATAAACCATTTAATGAATCGGCATCATTTATACCTGAATATCTGGCTCCTCCCAGATGATCATATCCCCCTGCTTTACTTACAATTCTTCTTAATACAATCATCTCATCCTGTGACATGACAGTAGCAAGATATCCTTTCATTCCCTGAAAGGTATAGCTTTTCGCATTGTTATAAGCATCCGTCCATGGAATATTTCCTGTTATATACATATAATAATGTCCATTGTCCGGATAATATGTCAATTGGTTTCCTGTCATGTTAGCAGATGTCTCATTCCCATCAACGTCTATTCTGATATCAATTCCAGTCGTCTTATCAGCACGCTGATCACTAAAAATGAGTTCTCGCAGTTTACTTTGAGCTTCCTCTGCGGTAAGACCTCCATTATCCCGGAATATCCACGTAGCAAATGTTTTATTATTATCTATCATAGTTGCTGTCGATTCTATAGTAACATTCGCTGTATTAATATAGATACTTATACTTGTTACCTTTTTATCCACCTCTTGTGTTGTCACTGTTGCATGTGGAAAAGTGAATTGATTTTTTGTTTCATCTAACCAAAGAGGTGTACCTAATTCTGTCACAAAAATACCCTGAGTTGTTGTACTACCATCAAAAAGAGACAGTGTGCTTACCTGTCCATCATAATCTTCTGCTGGTATCTTTAATTCCAGTTCCGGTGCTTCATACAAAGCATTTTCTTCCCTGGCTGTTTTCACGGTAACCGTTCTCTGAAATGTGGTGACCTGATTTCCCTGCGTGTCATCCTGTCCATTTCCCTGTGTCTCTTCTGTTGTCACAGGTGTAAGGGAATAGGTTACTTCGTAGGATCCGATCACATTAATATCGAAACCACCAAGTTCTACTACTTCCAGTGTATATTTTACATCATCATAAAGAATGTCATCTGTCAGGTCATAGTTTTCCTCCCCCTGTACCACCACCAGTTCCCGTGCTACATACTCAGGCGCTTCGTCCTCAGAAGCCGCTGCTACATGAACCGTTCTTGTAAAGGTGATGACCTGCTTTTCCTGCGTATCAACGGTATTGGTGGCATCCCCTTCCGGTGTCTGATCTGTATCTTCCACCGTTGCCATGGCATCTGTCGTTTCTATCGTTTCTGTGCCTGACACTGTCTCGGTGCTTTCTATGTTTTCTATGTTCTCTACACTGTCTGTGTTCTCCACACTTTCAGTTTCACTTACACTGCTTTCCTTTTCCGTCAGTGCGTATGAGATCTCATAATCTCCAGCCACATTGATGTCAAAGTTTCCTGTGTCAGTGACGGACAGGGTATATTTTTCACTGTCATACGTGATCCCTGCCGTCAGGTCATAGTCTGTCACGCCCTGTGTGAGTGTCAGTTCCGGTGCATCATAAGCTTTGCTCTGCTCTTTTGCACCTACGCCGTGGATCGATCCGATGAGCAATGCGGCTGCCATCACAAATGTCAATGCACGGTTTACTTTCGTCCTTCTCATAGGTTTCCTCCTTAATTTTTTTTGCATAAAGAAAGCTCCACAACATAATGTAGATTATGTTGTGTGGAGGAATGGCTCTTTTGCCCGGTTTCACCGGGATTTTGAACAGATTTATAAAATTTCTGGTTTTTAGCAGTTATTTACAAGTGTAGTATGATTAGAAAAACATGATTTCCAGCTGTAAAACCATGAAATACTGAAAAAATCAGGCGTTTACAGAAGTCTGGTCTTATTTTTGTGCAAAAATGACAACAATATCATAGAGAAGTACTATGATATTAGTGCTTCTTTTATAAAAGTGGGATTTTTTGTCGAATTTTAGCATCAGACTAATTGACATTTATCGGATTTTTTGATAAAAAAATAATATTTGGAAGTTATTGGTAATAATTACCATACTTTCATCTGAATGCATTCACAACATAATCTACATTATGTTGTGTCTTTTTATTTCTGTCGTTCAGACGACCAGATCCAGACGCTCCAATTTTTTGACATGGTCTTCCTCTGTGGTCGCTAAGTAGATCCTTGTGGTATTGATACTGCTGTGTCCCAGGATATCCGCAAGCTGGCTGATGTTTTTATGTATGCTGTAGTAGACGCGTGCAAAGAAATGGCGGAGGTTATGCGGAAATGCTTTCTCCAGTGCAACGCCTGCTTTTTCGGCGTTTTTTTTCATTTCCGTCCAGATGTTGCTGCGGTCTACCGGGTTTCCGTTTTTTGTGATGAAGACTGCGCCGCTTCTGATGCCTTTCTTTTTGCAGTAGTCGAGCAGTTTCATTTTCAGTTTGTGTACGAGATAGATCTCACGGTGTTTTCCTTTGCAGGATATGCTGATCTTTCCGGTGCCCACTGCTTCCACCGTGACCGATGCAAGTTCACTGATGCGCATGCCGGTGCTGCCGATGATCTCGATGATCATGGCAAGGCGGAGGTTGCCATTCTCTTTTGCAGTTGCGATGAGTTTTTCGTATTCGGCGCGCATCATCTCTTTTTCCTGCGCATAGATGTGGTTTGGCTGGGTCTTGAAGATCGTGACGAAACAGTCGTGCCAGCCTGTGTATCCGAAGAAGCCGTTTAAGGCGATGAGCATGCTGTTGGCGCTGGACGGCATGTATTTGGCTTCGAGATGTTTTTTGTAGCGGATCACGCATTCTTTGGTGATGTCTTTCTGTTCCTGTGTCTGCAGCCAGGCAGTGAAGGTGCGGATGTCGCGGATGTATTTGTCGATGGTATTCTGTGATTTTTCCTGTATATAAATATGATCTTGATAGGATTGTATGGTATTTTTGTCGATTGTCCTCATGTTGTTTCCTCTCATGCTGTTCTGATTTTCTGCCCACGGATCTCCGGGGAAACCGGGGGTAGTTACAGTATACCGGGTGATTGTGATGAGGACAATCGGGATGGGGGAATTGGAAGAAATTGGCAGGAAGGGCTGTAGTGAAAGAGCCAGCTCCTGACGGGCTGGCTCTGTGATGGGTTGGTTTTGGTCTTGGGTTGGTTTTGGTCTGGGTTATCTGGATTCGAACTGGAGTTCGGCGATGGCGGTGTTGTATTCGGATTCGGTGTAATCTTCCAGAATGATTTCCTTCGTTGCCTGAAAGCGGATGATCATGTTTTTGATGGCGGCAATGTTTGCCTGGCGTTGACCGATTTCTTTGCCGGCTTCCTCGCCCTGCTGATATGCTTTTTCTGCGACTTCTTCTGAATATTTTCTCATTATTTCACACACTGCGTTTACACCTCCCTCTTCATGTTTCAGATAATGCACACGGTTGGTTAATTTCGGAAATTTGGCATTGTCTATCTCTTTTTGCAGAAAACAGTCCATGTATTCTGAGATAGTTGTTCCGTCTTTTACTGCGGTATTGACGAATACACGCTCCAATCCGTCGTCTACTTTTTCCTGTGTTTCCCGGATCTCGCTGTCCACGTGATAGATCACCCTGCCACGTTTAAAGATATCGAACTCGGAAATATACACAATGATCAGATCGATCGTCTCCTCAAATTTATCATCCGTCTGCGAGTCCCGCACCGTGATGACCGATGCATTGAACCGCACTCTTTTTAAATGGTAATCCTTGTTAGAACGCTGCACTTCCACGTTACACTTTTTTCCATTTCCAAGGATACAGAGTGCATCCAGACGGACAGATCGCCC
>OMCT01000428.1_pt1 | contig 33556 bp, 33 predicted proteins | sample 1674301 | NCBI WGS metagenome assembly OMCT01 (sample SAMEA103958158, study PRJEB25191) | human gut metagenome
ACAACAAACGCATTCAGCGCAAATTACATCTTTTAGCCCCAATGGAAGTATTCAACGCAGCTCCAATGGCTGCATGATTAAGATTAAGGTACGATTAGATTTTTTATGATATTTATTTGTCTGTATTAACAAATCCGCACCACTTCTCCTCCCGGAGCAAGGTTAAGACCGGCCTACGGCCCTTCTCCCCTTCCAGAGCAGGATCGACTCCCTGCATCCGGTTTTTCGCGCATTAAAAAATCCCCCGCGGGGCGAGGGATTTCTTAATGGATCTATTTCTCTCTGGGAGGTTTCACCAGATCATTCACCAGGCGATTATTCTTCGTTGGTGAGGTCGCCGTCTTCGATGCGTCTGACTCCTACGAGGGGGAGGGAGACGAGGGCGGCTACTGCGTTGCCTGCGTCGATGAGCTGCTGTTCGGTAGCGTCGAGTTTCAGGTTGTTCAGGTTGATGTTCTTGATGGCGATGTTGCCGCCGGATGTGGTGCCGTTGTTGAGGCGAACCTGAAGTTTTACGTCAGAGACTGTTTTCTTGACTGCCATAGTTGTGTTTCCTTTCTGCCGTTATCGGCCAAAAAATTATTCGAGGACTTCGGTCTGTGTGGTGACGATGGAGGCTTTGTTCAGGGCGGTGATTTCTGCGCCGCTGCTGGTGATCAGGATCGGGATCAGTTTTTCAGCTGCTGCCTGTACGTCGGAGAGGGCGATTTCCTCTTTCGGGTTGTCGATGGAGATGGTCATCTTGGATGTGCCATTGGTGTCGAATACCATTACGAGTTCTTTCATGTCTATTCTTCCTTTCCTGAAGGGATGCTTCGGATTTTTCAACCTGCCGGCCGGGTTGTTCCTTTCTTCTTGCCCTTCTGTTTATATAATCGGAATTTGGATAAGAAAAGTCCGGGATTATTTTAAAATTTCTCTAAGTTCTTCTTTATGCTGGCGGAGGATGTCTACAAGGCGGGCTTTGGCGCTGTAGTAGCCGGAGCGTTTCTTGTGGATCTTTTTCATCTGGACGTTGTTGGTGTCGCCTGCCAGGATGGAGTCCAGGAGTGTCCTCTCGACGGGTCCCAGGGGCAGGTCTTTAACAAAGAGGAGAAGGTCCTTCATATCCGGGGCCTCTTCTTTTTCGTCTGCGGGGTCGAAGCCTTCGGGCCAGGCGGTGTCCTTGCCGCGGCGGCGGTTGTCCTGGTCGATGTAGTCGACCTTGGCGTAGTGGAGGCGGATTTTCATGAAGTAGGCGTAGTAGATTTTCTTCTTTTCGTCGTACGCTTTGCTGATTTCAAGAAATGCGAGGCGCAGTTCCTGCCTGAGGTCTTCGCGGTCCTCCTCTCTCGCACTGGCCGCTTCGCGGCAGATGAGGGGATCATACTTCCTGAGCAGCTCCTCGGCTGCGTCCCTGTCCCCTTCCTTCCAGAGTCTGACAAGTCTCCTGTCTTCTTCAAAACTTTCTTCGTTATACGTGATTCCTTTCTTCATCGCTTGTAATCTTTCCGAGCGCTCTTTTTTATTTCCGGATGGTTTCAGGATACAAGAACGATGGTGCGAACACAAGTTTGCTACCAGCTCCTGTAGAGCCATCTATGAGGCTTACAGATTCTGTAAGAGCGAAATTTGAGCTTAGAGAATCTGTAAGAGCAAAAATAGGGATTAGAGAGAGGTGGGAAGAGGAAAATTTTTTGGGGGAAGTGATGATAAAAACCGCACAGCCGGCCCATGTCCTAGGAACTACATCTCATCCGAGAAATTTTTAAAAAGCAAAAATTTCCCACCTTCTCCTGCCGGAGCAAGGTCAACACCCTTAAACCAGCCTTCGGCTGAAGAAAAACCGCACAACCTCGCGTTGCTTGGGAATCTACTCTCTTTCCCGCACTAAAAAACAGCTGCTTTTTCCACAGCTGTTTCTTATTTCATGTGTTCTTCTGATTTTCATCAGTTATTCTTTTTAGAACCAGATGTCTCCATCGAAGTATTGGTTTCCGATGGGGAGTTTGTCGGTGTATTGCCAGAGGCGGACGTTTGGGAAGCCTGGTTCATTTCCCCAGCGGGCGCACCAGAGGGGTGTGCCGAGGGGCAGGTCTCTTGTTTCGATGAGGTCTTCGAGCCAGGAGAGGGATGCGTAGACGCCGGCGGGGTAGCCGAGGTCTTCCATCTGTTCTACGTAGGCAGTGCACATGTCGGTCAACAGGAATGGATCGAGGGCATCATGTTTGGTTTTCCATTCGTCTGCGTCTTCCATGTCGAACCAGCAGCCCATGGCGAGGCGTTCGGGCGGAAGGCCGCAGTCCTCTAAGATGTCTACGGTGAAGCGGGCTTCGTCTTTGGCGTCCTCGGGGCAGAGGGCGTAGCTGTAATAGTAGGTGCCGACTAAGAGGCCGGCGTCGAGGGCGCCGTTCACGTGTTTGTAGAAGAGTTCGTCCAGGTGCCTGTGGCCATAGCCCAGGCGGATGATGGCGAATTCCATCCCTGCTCCTCTCACCTCCTTCCAGTCGACTCCGTCGTTGAAGCAAGATACGTCAATTCCTTTTCTCATGATTCTTTCCTCCTGAATAATTCCAATAATCCTGCCATGGATTTCACGCCTGCCTCGGAGAGGTTCTCCGTCACGGACAGGGCTTCGGCCGATGACAAATAGCTGACTGCGATGGCCGAGAGGCCCGAGGGGCTTCCGGCTGATGACAGAAGATAATCCCCGAGGCCCGCAGCAATCACGCAAATGTTGTAAAGAAAGAGCTTCGAAAGCCCGGCTTCCTTCATCACCTTACTGGATATCAAACCCTTACGCCGCGCCTCCGGAATCGAGAGAAGCGAGAGCAGCAAGGGAGGAATCTCCCCCGACTTTTCCTTCAGCATCCCCGCGCTGATCGCCAGCCACCTCGAAAGGCAGTCCATAGCCACCAGGAGCGAAAACGCCAGGAACATCAGCGCATGCTGCTCCAAAGACAATAAGCAGACCCCGGCCGCCGCTTTCAAAGGAAACAAATCCATCAGCCGCCGCGCCGCTTCTTCAATATCACGCCACATCATCCCACCTCCTTTCCTTTTCCTTATATATAGATATGGCCTTCAATAAGAAAATCGGAAAAAGAGGAGAAAAAGTCCGGGGAGGGTTTAAAACCTTGTGCGATGATGCTTCGCCTTTTAGAAACAACTACACCTCTTTCGTCGCCTAACGGCGCCACTTCCCCCGTGGGGGCAGCTCTGCGATGAAGAAATAAAAGAGCTCAGTTCTTATTTGTCTTAAACTTATATACCTGCGGCTGTTGGTAATTAACCCTATCCTTTTACTTATTACTGCACCTTTAGAAACCATAAAACCAGCCTCCGGCTGTCGGTAATTAACCCTATCCACCGCGAAGCGGTCCCCCTTCCCCGTCTGGGAAGGCGAGGTTAGCTGCTCTCGGGAAAGGAGAAACAGTGTTTTTCATCACGACTGGTAGCTGCAAAGCTTCGGTGAAATTGATAGTATTGCTAAAAGTAGAACAAATGTTTATAATTGCTAAAGAGGTCATCAAGACCCGAGGCGGCAGATGCGGCCGCCTGACGGCGCGGGGAAGGCTGCCATTCCCTGCTGGCTCCTGTTTCCCGGAGCCTTGCCGGATTTTCGGAACGAAGTGAGTCTAATACAGGAGTAGCAATTGGAACCATCAAGGATCATTGCGCTTGTCCCCTGCGTCACCGGCCCTGCTTCCTCGTGCCTGGTGATTTATGAGGACTGGTGGGAGAGTATGTCGTACTGCACGGTAGAAAAATATATGCAGACGATGGCGTCATTCATGGGGAATGACAATCAGGCATGCAGGAAGCTTTTCAAAGGAAAGAGAGGGACGGGTCTTCTTTTTAACGACGGATCTATATTTGTACAGGTCAAACTTTCGGACAAAGCGCCATCACTGGGATACGTGCGCCTGTCCGCCATCCGGAGCCTTTACACCGATGGCGAGGGAAAATGCATCATAGGCCTTTCGGGAGGCCGAGAGCTTCTGACCCACTGGTCCCTCCCCACCGTAGAACGCCACATCCGCCTGGTGAGAGACGTCCTCTCCCCGAAAGCAGGAAGAAAAGAACTCGAGTGGAAAGCCCCGGAGAAGAATCCCATAAGGATACCGGCCGCCATTGAGTGAGGGAACGGAAAAGACAAGACTCAGTACATCGCAGTTAATAATATCGGTTCGCGTCGATGCAGAAGGTTTTGACCTGCCCCAGCGGGGAAGAATGCCTTTGACCTTGCTCTGGAAGGGAAGGTGCCCGACCTTAAATTCTGATGTCGGGCGGATGAGTTGCATTTCTTCAGCCGCTAGGCTGGTTTTATGGTCTTTAGAAAATGCATTTTCTAAAGTTTTCGGGAAAGGGGTGCAATATTCATCGATTTTTCCAATATAAAAGGTTCCTCGAACGAAGTTCGGTTGTACGTTTTTAAAGCCACAGCCCTCTCCTATCCTCACTCATGTATTTATTCAATGGACTTATTCAAAAGTTTTTCATGAGAACATTTGGTTCGAATCGAGGGGGTTTTGTTCTGCTCATTTTGGCCTGACCATAAAGTGACCGGCATTGGGATTTGCCCATGGATTCGGGATTTCCTCTTTTCTTTCATTCTCATGATTTCGTTTGAAAAGTCTGTTTTTATCAGATGCTGCCGCATGCGGGGAGCAGCGGGGAAAAATGTGGGTTGACTTTCTCCGGTTTTTGACTCTGAAGGAAATTCTGTTCGATTTGCATGGTTTTCCACATGCGCTTTTTCTTAAATGGTACACTTTCCTTTAAGGTGGTTTATGGGGTCCCGGAGTCCTCCTCAAAATATATAGGGGAAAATCTTTCCATTGGGAATGGACAGCGGACAAATATTCCACTATCTGTGAATAGTCCGTTAAACAGGAAGGAAACCGGCTTCCTGCAATCAGTTCTTTTGACTTTCGCTTTACTTTGTCATATTTTTTTACAGGCGTTTTCCCCTGTGAAAAGTGAATTCACAGTTTCCACAGGTGTGAATTGTGAATTCATGTCCTGAAATCGGCTTGGTATCGAATGAATCTACAGATAGAAATCCTTCTTTTATATGAGTTATTCACACTAATTCACAGTTTTCTGTGTATATCTCCAGTGGACAGTGAATTTTTTCCTGCTTATTATCGTGAAAATACCAATTCACACAATTTTTTACACAGCCTGTGGATAACTGTGAATAACTCTGTGAATATAGTGAACAACCTTATGTTCGGTTCCATTTCGTGTGATGTCGTGTATGCTTAATCGAAATTTTTCATTAGATTTGTAAAAACGGGGTGAATTTCTTGACAGCCCTATTTTGCAATGCTATAGTAATGGCAAGCTTCATACAGGCAGTGAAGAGAAGAGTATGAAAACAGGATCCGGCCAAGAGAGCTTCGTTTGGTGAGAGGGAGTACGGATACGTTTCAGAAGATGGCCTCTGAGCCTGGCGTGCCGAATAGTGAGGCAGCCCGGGATCTCCCGTTACAGAGACAGGGTATCGGAGTTTCTCCCGTACCTGCGAGGCTGGCAGAGTGATCTGCCGGTAAAATTGGGTGGTAACACGAACAGACGCTTCGTCCCTTTGGGGCGGGGCTTTTTTTGTTTCCTTCCCGGCTGCTTTCCTGTGAAGTTTCCATCATTCTGCATTTAGTAAGGAGGTCTCTTTTATGAAATTAAAAACTACCATTGCTCTTTCCCTGGCAGCGATTGCCTTTGCCGGTGTCATTTCCGGCTGCGGCGGCGACAAGAAGCCGGCTGCTTCTTCTGCTGCTGTGAAAAATGAAATTTCCGTAGGTATTACACCTGGCTATTCTGAACAGGTCATGGAATATGCAGCCAAGGAAGCTGCTAAGCAGGGTCTGACTGTCAATATCAAGACATTCTCTGACTATGTCACCCCGGACCAGGCTCTGGCTGCCGGCGACATCGATCTGAACTCTTTCCAGCACGGCCCGTTCCTGCAGGCTTTTAATGAAAAGAACGGGACCCACCTTGTTTCCATCGGAAATACATACCTCGCACCGCTCCGCGTTTATTCCAATAAGATCACCAGCATCAAAGACGTTCCGGACGGCGCAAAGGTTTCCATCCCGAACGATCCGTCCAATGGCGGACGCGCTCTGCTCCTTCTGGACCACAACGGTCTCCTGAAGCTGAAACCGGGCACCGATCCGACAAAGGCAACGATCAATGATATCGCTGAAAATCCAAAGAAACTGGAAATCATCGAACTCGAAGCTGCCCAGCTCCCGCGTTCCCTCGATGATGTAACGATTTCCGTCATCAACGCAGGCTATGCGAAGTCCGCAAACCTGGACTCCAAGAAAGCACTGGCTACTGAAGATAACACGTCCCCATACGTCAATATCATCGCAGCCCGCGAACAGGATAAGGACAACCCGACCTACCAGAAGTTCGTCAAGATCTTCCAGAGCGACAACGTCCGCAAGTATATCAACGATAACTTCTCCGACGGCCTCGTTCCGGCATTCTAAGAAGGAAAATGAAAAGACTGCAGCAAAATGTGCCATCATTTTGCTGCAGTCTTTTTTATTTCCTTAGTCCATATCTTTTTCCCATACTCGGAGTGTATGGACGCCGGCTTTGTCGCCTTCTTGTTCGAGCTTCTGGATTTCTTCTTCTGTGAGTCTCACATCCATGGCAGCGGCGGCTTCTTCTACCTGTTTTACTTTCGTGACGCCAATGATCGGAAGGGTGCCTTTGGCAAGGGCCCAGGCGATGGCGGTCTGGGACGGGGTGATGTTATGCGCTTCCCCGATTTCCTTCAGGGCTGCAAGGATGCCGTCCAGTTTGTCCATGATGCCGTTGTAGCTCTTTCCTCTTCCGCTTCTTTCTGGCATGAGGTGGTCTTTGTCATACTTGCCAGTGAGGGCGCCCTGTTCGAGGACCATGTAAGCGTAGAAGGTGATGCCCTCTTCTTTGCAATAGTCCAGGATGCCTGCACGTTCGGACGACCTGTGGAGAAGGCTGTAATGGTTCTGCACGGCTGCGACGTGAAGGCCTTCTGCCGAAAGGATTTCCTCTGCTCTTTTGATTTCTTCTAAGTTATGATTGGAAACGCCGACGGCGCGTGCTTTGCCGCTTTTCACGACGGGGATGATTTCCTTTGTCCATCTTTCCACGTCGGCCGGATTGTGGATCCAGTACAGGTCGACGTAGTCGGTATGGAGGCGTTTCAAGCTTTCATCCATCATTGTTTCGGTGGGATGCTCCACGTCTTTGGCAATCTGCGGGGTGAACTTGGTCGAGATGTAGAGATCGTCCCTGTCGCTGTCATCAACGAATTCGCCCAGAATCGTCTCAGAAGCACCCATTCCGTACACGGCAGCTGTGTCCCATAGATTATCCATGCCGCGGCGGAATACGGGCCATAAATCTTCTTTTGTGAGTGTGTTTCCAAATACACGGTCTCCGCCATTTCCGCCTACGCCCCAGGACCAGGCGCCCATAGCGATTCCTGCTGTTTTTTTTCTGTCATAATACCTCCTCCTCCGTCCTATCGGACGGCCACCGGAGCCAAAGCTCCGCAAACTCTTCCCTTCTATTATATGGCAGCCATGCGGCTATGTTAAATATTTATTTTGCTTTATATGAATCAATTTAATTAAGCATGACGAAATTAAAAAGGACTGCAGCATTTTCACTGCAGTCCCTTTAATATCCTTAAAGGTATTCTGATACGTCTTTTCTTCCGATCATGCCTGCCGGGATGAGGCCCGCCAGAGTGCCCAGGATGGTCATGACGGGGATCGTGAGGAGGCCTCTCCAGTCGGGTGCTGTCTCAAGGACGATGGCCGCATTTCCCTGGATCGCCGAAGCGGTCAGGAGGAAGGCCCCGTAGGCGAGGAGCCAGCCGCAGACTGTCCCGAAGAGGAGCAGCATGCCTTCTTCTGCCAGAAGCATGGTGATGATCTGATGTTTTCCTGCGCCCAGTGCCTGCAAGAGGGCGAGCTCGGGCATTCTGCCAAGTCCGCTCCAGTACATGACGAGGAGCGTGATCATGAGGGAGATGCCGATCAGGGATACAACGAGGACGGTCCAGAAGTGGCGCGTCTGTCCGACCATCGAGTAGAGCTGGATGACGTTCTGTGACGGGAATACCATCTGCACGTCATGGTTCTTCTGATAGGCCGAGAGAAGCTGCATAGCTTCGCGGTAGCCCTTCGGCACCGTGAGGATAGCCGTCACTTCCTGTTTGTCTGCCGTGGTGATTCCGTGTTCTTCCCATACTTCATGGATGTCGACGAAAATCGCCGTATCATACGGGCCGCCGCAGGGAGCGAGGATGCCTACCACCTTGAATGCGTGGTTGTGCTCCTTTCCCTTGTCGGCAAGGCCGTGGATAGAATGGAATGTATCGCCGATCTTGAGGCCTGCGAGGCGTACTGTTTCGCTTCCGATGACAGCGGCCTTTTCTTCCCCGAAGCCCTTGCCTTCCGCGATGGAAAGCCATGGCGCGCTGGTCTTGTCCGGCTTGTAGGAGAAAATGGCCTCATCCGTTCCGACGATACGGAAGCCCCTGTAATTGTCCCCGAAGGCGAGCGGATAGACCGCCTGCACCTTGCCAGAGTCTTTAAGCTTATCCATTTCCGTGTAAGGAATATTTCCTATCGTCCGGTCGCGAAGGAAGACCGTATTCAGCACAAGCTGGTACGAGGATCCCTTGGCCCCGACGAGAATGGGAAACGGCCGGACGGAATGGTTGATGCCCTCATAGAGCCCGTCTGTCACCTGCAGGAGAAAAACGGGCACGGCTGCTGAAAGCGCTATCAAAAGGAAGAGGAGAAACTGCCTTAGGGGTCTTCGGAAAAGGGAGTAAAAGGCGAGCTTAATCATCCGTCCTCCTTTCACCGAACCGTTCGGCAAAGAGGGCGCGGACTTCATTATTTCTGACGACGAAGAGGAGCGCGAGGATCAGCGCTGCGAAAATGACTGTGCCCACAGGGCGTATGAAGAAATCCCGCAAAGAAACTGTCATCATGCATTCCCCCTCTTCATGAAATACTGATTTTCAAAGAGTGCCTGGACTTCCGGATCGTGGGTTGCGCAGAGGAGCATGCACTTCGTCCGCCTCTGGTAATCCAGCATAAGGTTCATCAGTATTTTCCCGTTCTCGCGGTCGAGTCCCGATGTCGGTTCATCAGCAAAAAGAAGCGACGGATGCCTTGCCACGGCACGCAGGAAGGAAACCCTCTGCTGCTCGCCGCCGGAAAGGTGCTCCGGACGCCGGTTTCCTTTGCCGAAAAGCCCGACGCTCTCAAGGAGCCCGTCCAGTTCGTCCTGCATGAGGTCCCAGCCGGCGAGCCTTGCGGAAAGGCGGATATTTTCCGCTATTGTCAGATAAGGAAGGATGAGGGACTTCTGAAAGACGTACCCCACCTTCTGCGCGCGGAAACGGCATTTCTCCTGCCTTGTCATCTGCGTGAGATCGGCTCCGGAAACGATGACCGTGCCCTTTGTCGGCGTCATGAGCCCGGAGAGGCAGTGAAGAAGCGTCGTCTTCCCGCTCCCCGAAGGGCCGATGAGCGCCATGGCGCCGCCGTCTTCAAGAGTGAAGGACGGGACGTCGAGCGCACGGATCACGCAGCCGTCGCCGTCAGGAAATTCGCATATGAGATTCCTTACTTCGATCAAGTGGGCCTCCTTTCTAGCCGCTGATGGAATCAGCGTGGATGCGGAGCTGGCTGACGAAGCCTGTCTCCGGATCCGTTTCACTGCCGATTTCCAGTGTACCAGACACCGTGATCGGGCTGTCATAGGGCAGCGCCGTCACAGGGTCGTCTACCTTGACCACGATGATATTGTCCGGCCAGTCCGCATCGCTCGAGCAGAACGGGCAGACGGACATGGGGACTTCCGTCAGAACGAAGAACCGGATGGTCGGCGTCAAAGGCGGCGCCATGTATCCGGATATTGTCACCTCGCCTCCGGCAAGACTCTGCGTCTTGTCCGAGAAGGTGAGTCCTTCGGCGGAGTATCCGGAATAGATTTCAGAGAAATCCAGGTTTTCAGCACGGGCTGTCCATCCGGAAAAGAGCGCCAGGAGCGTAGTCAAGAGGAGAAGGACGAGTCTTCTCATTTCTTATTGCCGTTGATTCCGAGAGCTCTCAGGATGCCGAAGAAGACTTCTGTATTATCCATGGTGCCGTGGAAATATTCGGAGCCAGGTCCGCCTGCATTGAGGAGAACGTCATCAGCTGCATGCGCTTCCTGTGCATCGTCCTTCGGTGTGTTGGCCGGCATGAGGACTTCCGGATCGCCTGGGTGGATGCGGGCCGGATTTGCCTTGGAAGAAGCGGAAGATACCTGATGGTATTCGATCTTGTCGCCGACTTTGGATGCTTCCTCTTTTGTCTCGGTGACGGAGAGTGCCGGCGGGGTCGGTGTCTTCATGAAGTGGTAGTTTTCATAGTATTCAGGATGGTTTGCATACTGTACAGCAAGCGTTACATCCGGATCCGGATTATCCGGGAATCCGTCATGATCGGCATCCTTGAAGGTCGGGAATATGGACTTCGCGTAAACGCGGACTGCTTCCGGACCCTTCTTGCCGTCTCTTTCATGGTAGGTGCCGCTGATGGAAATGCCGTGTGCATGGTCAGCTACGACGATGATCAGGGTATCATTGCCATGTTCCTTAGCCCAGTTTTCAGCGTATTCGATGGACTTGTCGAATTCAATCGTATCGTAAGCCGCACGCTGCCAGTCCATGACATGGAGCTGCTTGTCGATGGATGCGCCTTCGATCATAGCGAAGAAGCCGTTCGGATTCTTGGAGAGGATGTCGAGAGATTTCTTCGTCATATTCATGAGGTTCGGCTGATCGGTGAAGCCCTTCAGGACCTTCGGGTTCTTCAGCATTTCACGGTCGATGTAAACGTTCATCGTGCCGGTGTGGAAGAGGCCGAGGAGCGGCTTGTCGGACGGAGCTGCCATCATTTCCTTGGAAGTGGAAACGAAGGTGTAGCCCTTGTCCTTGAAGTCCTGGATGATGTTGTCATTGTCTTTTCTCTTGGATCCCGGTACGGAGGACGGGAGGTAGCGGGCAGAGCCGCCGCCCATGATGACATCCGGACGATGGTTGTCGTCGAGGTAGCTCTTAGCCAGGAAATCCTGGTTTGCTCTTCTTCTGGTATGTCCGATTATAGCTGCCGGGGTAGCATCGGTGGATTCAGCCTGGGTGATGATGCCGATGGACATGCCGCGTGTACGCTTCAGAATTTCAGAAAGGTTTTCTACCTTTGGATCATCGAGCGGATCCTTGGTGGAGTCTTCGTAAACGCCCATAGCGTTGACTACGGACTTGTGTCCGGTCGCATAAGCGGATGCGGAGTTCGCACTGTCGGTGACGAGGGAGTCGTAGCCGGAAGTGGTGATGACTGCATTATGGTCGAGTTTTTCCATAGCCAGAAGGTCATTGTACTTGCCGTTTGTCATGCCTTTGGAAAGGATGCGGACGATTTCTCTGGCCTGCAGCGACATGCCGTCGCCGATGAAAAGGATGACGTTCTTTGCGCGTTTCACAGCCTTTTCATTCACAACCTTGTACTTGGCTGTGGAGGTGGAAACGACGCCATTGTCATTAGCGCTGGCAGTGACAGTGATGTCACCAGTCTTCGGGAAGCTGACCTGATCGATGCGGTAGGAGACGACACCGTTATCAAGGGTCTTCTGGACAGCGTTCTTGCCGAAGAACTTGTCAGCCGGTACGCCATTGATATCGACTTTGACATTCTCCAGATTCTTAGCTCCGGAAACCTCTACGCCGAAATCAAAACGGGCGCCAGCCCAGAATTTAGCGGTGTCGACCGGAAGGATCCGGACATTCGCAGCATCGGATACCATAGCGGTTCCGAAAATTGCTCCGCCAGCCACAAGCGTCATGACAGCAGCCTTCAGGAAATTCTTTTTCATTTTATTCTCCTCTCAAAAATAGGAATCATTGCATTTACTACTGTAAAAGGTTCATGCAAGAGTTCTGATAAACTTTTGTATAAACTTAGCAAATTATCGATTAAAAATGAGAGGATTCTCTGATAATCTTGATAATTCATGTACTTCTGTAAAGAAATAGAAAAGTTTTCAATTCCCGCTCCTCCCCTTTCCCGGAAACCGTTCTTACGATAAAATAAAGGCAGAACATTTCCTTTTTTCTTCCAGTGGAAGGAGGCAAACTATGCCATACGTCAACATTAAAATTACAAAGGAAGGCAACGTCACAAAGGAACAGAAAGCCGCCCTCATCAAAGGCGCCACTGACCTTCTCGTCAATGTTCTTCACAAGAACCCGGCCAGCACCGTCGTCGTCATCGACGAAGTAGACCTCGACAACTGGGGCCTCGGAGGCGATCCCATCCTCGTCGCAAGGGAAAAGAACAAGAAGAAATAAAAGAGTAAAAAGAGAGCCGCAGGAATGAGCAGTCATTCCTGCGACTTTTGCGTGGGGGAGAAAACCATAAAACCGAGCGATGCTCGAGGAACCTTTTTAGATTTTTAAGTACGATGAATACTGCACCCCTTTCCCGGCAACTTTAGAAAATGCATTTTCTAAAAAACCATAAAACCAGCCTAGCGGCTGAAGAAATGCAACTCATCTGCCCGACATCAGAATTTAAGGTCGGGCACCTTCCCTTCCAGGGCAAGGTCAAAGGCATTCTTCCCCGCTGGGGCAGGTCAAAACCTTCCGTATCGTCGCGAACGGCTATGTAACTGCGATGTACTGAGTCTTGATTTTTCCGAGTATTTCGCCCTCGCTAGAGAGAAATCAGCAAATTTCTCTCCATCCAACACAAAAACGCCTTGAAAATGACTGATCATTTTCAAGGCGTTTCTTTATTCGCTTAATTATAAATCCTTATGGATGAAGTGTTTCTTTCCGCTGGCGTAGTCGCCTACGATGTCTCCGTGGCCGAAGAGTTTGTACTTGTAGGAGAGGAGGCCTTCGAGGCCTACGGGGCCTCTGGCGTGGATTTTGGAGGTGGAGATGCCTACTTCGGCGCCGAAGCCGTAGCGGAAGCCGTCGGCGAAGCGGGTGCTTGCGTTCTGGTAGACGTTGGCGCTGTCGACCAGAGTCATGAATTTCTCGGCTGTTTCTGCGTTCTGGGTGAGGATGCAGTCGGTGTGGTGGGAGCCGTAGGTATTGATGTGATTGATGGCTTCATAGACACAGCCTACGATCTTCAGGGCGATGATGAGGTCGACGTATTCATGATGGAAGGATTCGCTTTCCGGGATGATCTCCACGGGAGTGATTTCGTTGACTTCTTCTGTGCCCCTCAGTTTCACGCCGGCGTCCTTCAGTGCTTTGGCAAGGTCCGGAAGGAGGTCTTTGGCGACGTCCCTGTGGATCAGGACGGTCTCGACGGCGTTGCAGGCTGCCGGGTACTGTGTCTTGGCATCGACGATGAGGGGAATCGCAGTTTCCTTGTCATATTCCTTATCGACGTAGATGTGGCAGACGCCGTCGGCATGGCCGAGGACGGGGATGTTCGTATGGTTCATGATGTACTGGACGAATGCGTTCGAGCCTCTTGGAATCAGGAGGTCGACGGTGTCGTGGCATTCGAGGAGTTCGTCGATTTCATTGTGCTGCTCTGCCTGGAGGAGGCAGTTTTCCGGAAGGCCTGCGTCGATGGCTGCCTGATGGATGAGGGAGAAAAGGACGCGGTTCGTCCACGTCGTTTCCTTGCCGCCTTTCAGGATGGCGCAGTTGCCGCTCTTCAGGCACAGGGAGGAAATCTGGACGAGGGCATCGGGGCGTGCTTCGAAGATGACGCCGATGACGCCGATCGGGCAGGTGACGCGGTAGAGCGTGAGGCCCTGGTCGAGTTCGCGGGCAAGGGTGATATTGCGGAGCGGATCCGGAAGCGCCATGAGGCCTGTGAGTTCTTCGGTGACGTCAGAAAGCTTCGCTTCGTCGAATTTGAGGCGTTTCTTGACCGGAGCCGGGACGCCTGTTTCCTCGGCAAGGGCCAGGTCTTTTCTATTGGCTTCGAAGATTTCTTCTTTATGCGCATTCAAAGATTCGCGGATGAGGGCGAGCGCCTTGTTTCTCGTTTCAAGAGATGAAGCGGAGAGAAGGGGCGATGCGAGTTTCATTTTCAGTGTTTCGTCATGGATATTCATAGCGGGCCTCCTTTGGCAGGAATGTACCCTCATTGTAGTCGGACAGGGCGGGGCGCGTCAAGGCAATCCTTATCAGGCGGGGCGGATTGTGCTATGATGAAGCAAAGGAGGGGAGCCTATGTTCAGGAAATTGAAGCAGTACCGGAAAGAACGGAAATGGGCGATGTACGCCGCCGTTCTTTTCAGTGTGCTCGTTTCACTCTTCCTCGTCGTGCTGCTCCTCTTCAAAATGGCGAGCCTCGGCGCGGCCGGAATCTTCAATTATGCCGTATCGAAGCAGAAAATGCTGCGCGGGACGATCACGGTCGAGGAAATCACAGCGAATATCCATGGCGGCGTGACGTTCACGAACCTTGCCTGGGATGATCCGCAGGGAAATCCGATCCTCCGTGTGCCGACAGGGACGCTGAAGGTCAATCCATGGGACATCGTGACCCGGAGAATGAAATCGACCACGCTGGAAGGCATCACGCTGAACGATCCGGTCTTCGCCGTCCGCTACGATGAGAATATGCAGGGCGACTTCGTCAATCCAAAGGAAATCGAAGATAATTCCGAAGACGGCAAGGCGAACTTCAACAGGAACGGCAAGCGCCTCAAAATGAATTTCGTCCTGAACAATGCAAAGATTCAGACCTTCTACCTGGAACGCCATCATATTTTCAATCACGTGAATATGGAAATGGACCTCGACACGAAGGGCATGACATACATTTCCCTGACGACCGGACCCTTCGGAGGCACGGCTGTCGGCGACGGCGTAAAACTCTACGGCACCGTGGACTTTTCGAAACCCGATCAGGAATGCCACTTCGATGCAGAATTCGACGGCATCGATCCTTCCTCCCTGGGCCTTGGGACAAGCATCCGCGACCGCCTGACTCTGAAAGCCCATGCCGACGGACCCTTTGCAGGGCCAATAGCAGACGGGACACTGGAAATGAAACGCCTCCGCATCCCTGCGCTGCGCTTCCATGACGTGCACGGCGACATCCACTACGAAGGCGGACTCCTGACCTTCTCCAATGTCAAAGCAGGCGTCTACGGAGGAAGACTCCTCGCCCGCGGCGACTACGACATCGATTCCCGTGCCTACAATATCTACATCAATGCCTGGGACATGGACACCAGGTACCCGCTGAAGAGTGATAAATTCTACTGCCTCGTCGACCTCGTCGGTGAAATGCACTGCGACGGCAACCCGGCAGACCTCGACTCCTTCGGCACCTTCCAGTCCGGAAGCGGCTTCTACATGCTCGCTCCCTTCGAAAAGATCACAGGCCGCTTCGATAACAAGGGCCACACCCTCGCCTTCTATGACGTCAAACTGTACACGAAACTGGGCATCGCAGAAACCGACGCCTTCAGCATCGTCAAAGGCCGCCTCCACCTGGGCGAAATCCGCCTCGTCGACCCCGACACCGGAGAAGCCATGCGCATCACCGACGCCGTAGGAGAGCAGGAAGCCGTCAAAACCTTCAGGGGCATCCAGCAAAACATGAAAGAAATCAAAGAACAAGTCGACGATTTCAAAGATGCGCTGAAGAAATAGGGGGCCGGTTTTGACCTTGCCCTGGAAGGGAAGGTGGCAGCGGAGCTGACGGATGAGTTGCATTTCCTAGCCTGTAAGGCGGCTGTATGGTTTTAAAAACATACGACCTCGCTATGCTAGAGAAAATAAGCAGTGAACCCCTTTCGACCATTATGAAAATTCTACAATCATTTCTGTGATTTCACGTGCAATCATTTGTATAATGGCCACTTCCCCCCGAAGGAGACAGCTTCCTGAGGAATAAAAGAAAGAGCGCAACTCTTATTTGTTTGAAACCTTATGTAACCCCATCCCTGCCATACTCCTTCCCCTAACGGGGACAGCTAAGCCACGCCCCGCCCCAACTCCCCACGCAAAAAAAGACATCCCATTTCCGGAGATGTCCTTTTTCTTATTCTTTTCCTTATTAAAATCCTTTGGAGCGGAGTCTCTTTTCCCACCAGTTGAAGAAGAGGGTGAGGAGGATGGCTACGGCCCAGTAGGCTATGGTGTCGGCGATGTAGGGTTCGGTTCTTCTGTTGTAGAGAGCAGAGAAGATGTCGGCTTTGGCGAACATGTCGACGACTTTAACGGTGAATACCAGGGCGAGGAGTTTGATGGTCTTCAGGTAGTAGGTGAAGAAGGCCGGCATGGCTACGACGAAGGCCTGGGGGAGGACGATGCGGGTGAAGGCGCAAAATGGGGTCATGCCCATGGCGACGGCTGCTTCGTACTGCCCGTGGTCGACGGAGCGGAGCGCTCCTCTGAGGTTTTCAGACTGGTAGACGGTGTTGTAAAGGATGAATGTGGTGTAAACGGTCCAGTAGGGGCTGACGTCGAAGGGTTTCACGGTGTGGCCCAGGATAGACGTGAAGAGGGGCGCGAGGAGGTAGGGCAGCGAGTAGTAGACGATGAAAAGCTGCACGATGCTCGGTACGCCTCTGAAGAAGGAAATGAAAACGGTGAGGAAACCGTTCACGATGACGTTCTTGCTGCGGATGCGGATGAGTGCAATCACGGAGCCCAGAAGGATGCCGAAGAAAAGGCTGACGAATGCCATGAAGAGGGTATTCGGGATGGCTTCGGCGATGAAGAGGAGGGCGGTCGGTATGACAGCAAAGTCTATCATTATGTGGTCCTCCTTCCTTTATCGGTCATGCGCTGTGTCGCATGGAATACCATTTCCACGAAGATGACGAGCACCCAGTAGATGAGGGCGACGGCGCAGTAGGTTTCAAGTTTTCCCTGGCCATAGTTGGCGTTGATGATGTTGCCGGCGCGGCCCATGAGGTCGATGACGCCGATGAAGTACATGACGGAGGTATCCTTCATGATGTTGATGGCTTCGCTGACGAGGTTCGGAAGGGCTACAGGAAATGCCTGCGGCGCTACGATGCGGAAGACTCTGTGGAAGGGCGAAAGGCCGAATACGACGGCGGCTTCGCTCTGCCCCTTGTCTACGGAAAGGTAGGCAGGACGGATGATTTCCGAAATAACCGGTGAATAGTGGAATGTCAGCGCGATGAGGACGTACGCTGTCAGAGGCCAGCCGTCAGGGCTGATGCCAAGTCCGCGGACGATGACCGGCAGGACGAAGTAGACGAGGTAGAGGTCCAGGATGAATGGCATGCTTCTGTTGTAGGAGAGCCAGATTTCGCAGAACTGATGAAGGACGGGAATCCTTGCGATGCGGATGACGGCGATGATCATCCCTACGATAAGGCAGAGGAGGATCGAGCCGACGATGACTTCCGCCGTGTAGGGGATGGCCGTCGCGAGCCTCGGGAAAAGTCCGAGGAAGTAATCAAAATTAAAAGTTAACATAGAGAAGACCTCTTTCTAACGAATGAGCGGGAAACGAAAATCAGTGTTCGTCTCTCTTGAGCATTCGCTGGAGGAACTGCTGGGTCTTTTCCTCCTTCGGGTGGGTGAAGAGGTCTTCCGGAGTGCCTTCTTCGACGACGAGGCCGTCGGACATGAAGACGACTTTGGAGGAGACTTCGCGCGCGAAGTGCATTTCGTGGGTGACGATGATCATCGTGATGCCAAGGGTAGCAACTTCAGCGATGGTGTCGAGGACTTCGCCGACGAGTTCCGGATCGAGGGCTGATGTCGGTTCGTCGAAGAGGATGACGTCAGGACGCGGAGCGAGGGCGCGAGCGATGCCGACGCGCTGCTGCATGCCGCCGGAGAGTTCAGACGGATACATCTTGGCGTAGTCTTCCATGTGGACGCGCTTCAGTTCTTCCATGGCGATGTCCTTCGCTTCGGAAGCGGACTTGCCGTAGCCGTAGATGAGGCCTTCGGTGATATTTTCCAGGACGTTCTTATTTCTGAAAAGGTTGAACTGCTGGAAGACCATCGTGGATTTCCTTCTGAGGCGTTTGACTTCATCTTTGGAAATTTTGGAGAAATCGACAGATACGTCGTCAATCGTGAGTTTGCCGGAGTCTGGCTGTTCGAGATAGTTCAGGCAGCGGAGGAAGGTAGTTTTCCCCGTGCCGGACGGGCCGAGGATCGATACTACATCACCTTTTTCAACGTTCAGGTTGATGTCTTTCAGGACTGTATGATTGCCGAAAGATTTGCGAATATGTTCTGCAGTCAATATGCGGGACATGATGAGGACCTTCTTTCCTAGAATGTGTTAGTTTTTAGTTTTTTGGTTGTATGGTTTGCGATGCAATAAAAAAAGCCCCGCCGCAAAGGGACGGGATTTTCCGTGTTCCACCCAATTTCGCCCCTGCGTTGCCGCAAAAGCCTTGGTAAGTCAAAAAGACTCAGCCACTGTAACGGGTGATCCCGGGCCGCTTACTTGGGTTCAGCTGGCCGGCTCGAAGAGGCACTTCCATGGAATTCCCACGCCCGTTTCCACCATCGGGGCTCTCTTTGGAGGTTCCATCCATGTACTTTCTCTTGTCATCGCTCATATAAAAGATTAATTATCATCAATATAACATAGAACGGAAAAGAAAATCAAGGGTTTACAAATCTTTTACCACGGGGTTCCTGCACTTTCCGTTTTCCTGTTGCCTTGCGCGGCTTGCTAAATATATAATAAGGAGACAGGCGCGCTGTAAGAGGCGCGTATCCAGGGAGGTAAAATGAGAGTTTCAATCATCGGAGCCGGCGCGATGGCGCTTGCGGCGGCTTCTTATTTAAAATTAAAGGACGTTTCGTCCCTTGTCTACGTCAGAAGCGAGAAGAAACTTGCTGCATGGTCGACGAAACCGGTCCGCGTGACGGGCGTGATGGAGAGCTCCTTCTACGTGCCGATGGCCAAGACGATGAAGGAAGCGGTGAACTATTCCGATACCGTCATCATCTGCACCCGCGCAGGCGACTATGAAGACGTCATCAATGAGCTTCTGCCCTGTCTTCGTAAGGGGCAGTGCATCCTTTTCCTGAACGGCTGCTGGGGCGCTGTGAAGACGTACCGCCTGCTGAAAGAAGATGCGAAGTACCTGACCATCGCAGAGACAGCCGGGTCTCCTTTCGTTGCCAGCCTTTCGGAAGATTTCCTGACACTGGAAATGAAGGGCATCCGTACGGAAATCGGGTACTCGGCGCTGGGGACGAGCAAGGATCCGGGCGAGCTTCTCCATACGATTGCACCGCGCGTTTCCCGTATTTCCTCACCGGTCTCCACATCCCTTTCGCAGGCGATGCCGATCGTGAATGCGGCCAGTGCCTTCTTCAATATCTCGCGCATCGAGAACGGGGAAGACTTCGAACTCTTCGGACCATCGTTCACCAGCCGCGCAGCCGACTACATGGAGCACTGCGACAAGGAACGCCTCGCCGTGGGAAAGGCTCTGGGGCTTGAACTTTACAGCCTCCTTGAGACCGTGAATTCCCAACGATCTGAGAAGAAAGCGACCCTTTACGAGGCGTTTAAGAATAATGCACTCTACGACGGGCTCAAAGGCCCCGTTTCCTTATCCGACAGAAGCCTTTCCGAAGACCTTCCCTGCGGACTGGGAAGCCTCCTCGATCTGGCGGACATGATGCATGTCCCCGCGCCGTATATCACGGCGATGGTGGACACCGCCTCACTCTACATGGGGAAACCTTACGAGCCGTTTCTGACAGTACAGGACCTCAGGGCGATCAAAGCGCTCCGGGGCAAGTAAATCAGGAGGGATTTATGAAGAAATTATTTACCGCCATACTCGCGTGCGCCATGATGGCAGGCGCATCCGCCAGCGCTCTCGCAGAAAACTGGGTAGCGCTCCCGGGCACGAGCGGCGTCAAAGTCGATACAGATTCCTACGTGGACGGCGGAATCCTGGCGCAGATGACACTCGAGCTGCCAGCCGGCGGAAAGAACGTCATTTCCTCGATGGCCTTCAACCGCGAGGACAATACCTACCGCATCGCGACACTCCAGATGCCTTCCAAAGACGGAAAGATGGAAACGAAAGTCTATCCGGACAATCCGGAAAACTGGTTCAAGATCCTTCCGAACACACTGGGAAAGACCATCTACACCCACTACGTCGAAAATCCGCTTCCGCGCTTCACCAACCCGGACTGGGTCACGCTCTATAAAGAACAGGGCGTCCGTTTCCATGGAAGCGAATACCAGATCGAAAAGAACACGATGAGCTACCGCGACGGCTATGCGACATTCTGGATGCGTATCACCTACCCGTGGAAGGACCAGAACTTCTCCGCTGCCGTGTACCAGGTGAAGATGGACGTGCCGAACAAGAAAGTGCAGACACTCTCCATGACAGAATATGATTACGACGGCAAAGTCCGCTCCCATGGCGCAGGCTCCAGAGACCGCGGCAATATCGAGCCGGACACACCGATGTACAAAGTATATGAATACGTGAACCATGCCCTCCGCACCGGACAGCTTAAGATGGTCACGACAAGACATGGATAATAAGACAGACGCTTTTCTGATGGAAGGCGTCTTTTCCATCCCTTATATAAGGTATAGAAAGGAAAACATATGAAGAAATTACTGACCGCTGCAGCGCTCGCCTCTGCGCTCCTCCTCTCCGCACCCACCGCCTTTGCTGAAAACTGGGTCGAAGTCGCAGGCTACCAGGGCCGCATGATCGACACTGACTCCTGCAAGGTACAAGGAAATACGCCCGTCCTCACCGTAAGGCCGACAGACGGCACCGAAATGACGATCCAGTTCAATAAGAAAGACATGACATACCAGTTCCTTTCTCTGAAACGCCTTGATGGAAATGGGAAAGTCATCGACGAAGTCCCGGCAGACAAACTCGCCGGCCACTTCCTCCCGCTCAAGGAAGGATCCCTCATCTCCAGTCTCTACATGCAGTACGTCGCTTACCCGATCCCGCAGCTCGCCAACGCTGAATGGGTCACTATCTATCGCACCGGCATGGGTGCGAACGCCGGCAGCCGCGTCTCCATCGACAAGAACCACATTTCCTATGACGGAGACTACGCCGTATTCTGGCTGAAAAACGACTACGTCCCGGCAGAAAAAGGCATCGCCTCCCAAATCAGCCAGGTCAAGGCAAACATGGCAAACAATCAGGCGAAGATCCTGTCCCTTACACTCTACGATGAAAACGGAAAAATCCTCCAGCACGACGCCAGAGGCGAAGCCGCAGAAGTCCGTGACGCCAGACAGGGCATCATGAATGAAGCCGTCACCTTTGCCAGGGAACACATCCTGCAAGGCACCAGGTAAGGAGGCATCATGGCAGACATCCGAGTAAGAAACCTCTCGCAGGAAGCGGCTGAATCCTGCTATGAAGCCTACCTCAAAGGCGAAAGACCAAAAGAAGGCACCATTCTCGTCTCCGGCCCCGTCGTCGTCTTCACCAGCGACACCTTCGAAATGAAAGGTGAAACACTGGAAGACGGCGAGGAGAAATTCGTCTCCATCCTGGACAACGAAGCCAAGAGCAGGGCGGCCCTTTGCGAATACAGAAACGGCCGCCGCCTCCCCGCAGGCGCAGCCCTTGCTGCCATGAAAGAAGGATACTTTGCGTTCCAGAGCGAATACATGAACGAAGAAGGCACGCCATTTACACTCTCCTTCGACCCTTTGGAAGAAGTCATGACAGCCCAGGAAGCAGGGAAACTCTACGGAATCCCTGCCAAGAACATAGAAAAAGACTGCGAAAGCGCAGGCCTTGAAAGCCCCCTGAAACAAGGCGAAACCAGACACTCCGGCAACGTCTGGCTCCTCCAGAAATCCGCAGCAGAACGCGCCTATGCAGATAAAGAAGGCAAAACCTACGCCGTGAACCCGCTCCTCCTCGTCTTCTCCACCGTAGAAGGCGCCGACATCTGGAGCAGAGACAGCGGAGTCGTCAGAAGCGCCGCAGGCGGCGCCGGCCACATGAACGCCAGAATGCACGAAGAAGAAAGAAAAAAATCCGGCCGCGTATGGCTCGTCACCCGAAGCGCCATGGAAAGACTCTTCGGCCAGGCCCTCCCGAACAAAATGAAAGAAGCCATGAAGGGGATATAAAGGAAATCCCCAAGCGCCGCTAACACTTGCCTTCCCAGACGGGGAAGGAGGGCCACGTAGTGGCGGTTAGGGTTCATTTATCCCCAAATCCCCATTACCATAAAGGAGTCCTTATGAAGAAAGCGATTTCTGATTTTGCTGATCGGCAGGGAATTTTAATAGAAGATAATTTCACCTTTGGCGAATGGGAAGCGCTCCGGATCCGCAGGGGAAGAGACCTTCGCGGATTCATGAAAGCAGCCGACCTCGTCGGCGCTAAAATCGAAGCGATTGCCGCCCCTGATGATTACCTGCACCGGTTCGGCAAGCCCCTTACGTGGGAAGCGGAAAAACTCTATTCCGATGGAGACGAAGCGCATGAGGCGCTCATCAGGTCGTACCTGAATAATCCCGACTGCATCATGGGCCTCGGTTCTTATGAGCTCTATGAAAGAATATTCGTCGTGACGGACAAGGGGACACTCGAAGTCTATTTCGAGGACGAAGATCTCTATATCACCGTTGATTCCGCTGACCGTTCCGTCTATGCGAAAAACCACGACAGATATGCAAGCTTTGACGTCCGCAAACTTTTTGGCAGCGTCAAAGGCGATACGATCACAGGATACTGGGTCATGGACAGGGAAGGGAAAGATGAGGGCGACAATGACTTCGACATATTCAAGGACCAGAAGCCGTGCATCACAAAACTCAGCCTTGCCCTCGAAAGCGGACGGCGTCTGAATTTCTCCCCGTACATGGACGTCTTCGACTTTGAATTAGTGAATCCGGACGGTAACGTCGCAGGGATTTCCTTTGCCGAAGTACTCCGGTGCCTGAAATAAATCCCGCGATCGGGAAATGCACATAGATTCCCTTGACAAGGACGGCCGCACCGGTCTATAATAACGCCAATATAAGCGATGACTGGGAATAAGTTTCTTTCCGAAATCACAGAGAGCCGGGCAGGTGGGAACCGGTATGGAAGAGGAAGCGTGTCGCCCGTGAGCTCAGAGCCGAATGAAGTAGGCGAAGCGTCGATCCGCGTTAAGGATAACCAAGCTACAAAGCAGGGTGGTACCGCGCATAAGCGCCCTTGTCCGATGGGACAGGGGCTTTTTTGTTAGGCATCCGCTTTAGCAGGTGAGAAATAAGTGAGAGTGGTACCGCGCACATGCGCCTCCCGTGCAGGATTTTTTCTGCGCGGGAGTTTTTTATTAGGAGGCAGGGCATGACAGGCAGAAGGAACCGAGTCCCCTCGGGGACATATGATTTGATAGTCCAAGTCCATTAACCGTTTTGTCTTTTCCCTGAGGAGGATCTTACTATGAAAACAGCTACAGAAAAAAGAATTGCATTCAGAAACATGCTTAAATCCGGAGAAATCATCGTTGCACCGGGCATCGGCGACGCACTGTCCGCCAAGATCGCAGCCTATGCAGGCATCAAAGCCCTCACCATGGGCGGCTACTCCGTTTCCGCATCCCGCCTGGGACAGCCGGATGTCGGCTTCCTTTCCTGCACGGAAATGGCTGAACAGCTGACCGGCATCTGCAACGCCACCGACCTTCCCGTCGTTGCCGACGGCGACACCGGCTACGGCAATGCACTGAACGTCATCCGCACAGAGCAGATGTTTGAACAGGCCGGCGCTGCCTGCATCTTCTTCGAAGACCAGGCATGGCCGAAACGCTGCGGCCACATGGACGGCAAGCAGGTTATCTCCGCCGAAGAACACGCACAGAAAATCCGCGCCGCCGTCGACGCACGCCTCGATAAAGAAACCATGATCATGTCCCGCACCGACAGCCGCGCCGTCTACGGCATCGACGACGCCATCGAAAGAACAAAACGTTACATCGACGCAGGCGCAGAAATCTGCTTCGCCGACGGCATCGGCACCAGAGAAGAACTCGAAAAATTCGCCAAAGAACTCTCCGGCAGCGGCGCCTACCTCGTAGCCAACATGATCGAAGGCGGCAAGACACCCCTCATCCCGGCCAAAGAACTTGAGCAGATGGGCTTCTCCCTCGTATTCTGGGCCTGCAGCGCCGTCTACACCATCTCCAAAGCCCTCTACGACCTCTTTGGAAACCTCGCCCAGGACGGCACCACAGAAAAGAGCCTGGACCGCATGATCGAATTCTCCCAGTTCAACAGCATGATCGGCCTCGACACCTACAAAGAATACGAAAGAAAATACAAAGTAGACAGAGACGACTGAGTATATATAAGGAAAAGGAAATAGAAGATAAATGCAAAAATGGAGCCCATCGAGGACTCCATTTTTGCGTGGGAATATTTCCCGAATTAAAACGTAAGCCTGCTTCAGCTCTTTGCTGGGCCTTTCACTTCACGACTTTTCTTGCCCCAAAACCGCCATTTCAAGCCGGGGAAACGGAAATGCCAATGATTCCCTTTATAATAGGAACAGAGGGGACGGAGGATATGATGAAAGTCTCCAGCGGCCTCCTAAACTCCGGCTGGGGCAGCAAACAAAGACACGTTATCTATACAATGGGTCTGCCAAGAGCATTCAGCCCCGCGGCAATCCGCCGCATCTATTAACCAGTTCTCCCTTATCCACTCCAAGGAGATAAAGCAGCAAATGAAAATCAGGTATTTCATTTCCCGGGAATACCTGATTTTCATTTGTGTAGGATTAAAACTGGGACAATGTCCGAAGTGCTGATAGGGTTGATCACCATGATCGAAGCGAGGTTTAGCTGTCCCCGTTAGGGGAAAGTGGCGCCGGAGGCAACGAAAGGGGTTCATTGCTTATTTTCTCGAGCCTCAGCTCGTTTGTCCATTTTTATCACCATCCTCCCATCTTTTTCCAATGTTTTATTCATTATTTCTTAGCTTATGTATCTTTCGCATGATTATTACGTGAGTTTTATTTTTCATGATATAATAAGGAAGTTTTACGAAAACAGGAACATTTCTTGAATTCACGAAATATATTGCGAGGTATTGTATGAAAAAAGTCATTCTTCCGTCATTAGCCTGGACGGCGGGACTGTCGCTCTTGATTGCGCTGATCCTTCATCTGGGCGGGGATTTCCCGGACCTTCGAAGCTATGTCCAGCCGCGTCTGGGCGTGGGGGTTCTGGTTTTCTTCATTGTTTCCCTGGGCCTTTTCTCTGTCTTTGACAAAGCGTTCCTGAAGAAATTCTTCCCATGGGCGGCGGTGCTGCCGATCCTCTGGATGGCGACCTTCACCTGGGCGTACGGTTTCGCGTCGCTTCCTGAAAAGAAGCACCTCGGCGATTACTATGTCCTGGGCGGCGTTGCTTTCGGGCTTCCTTACGTCTACCTGACAATTACGGAGAAAATCAATCAGCGCCTGCCGAAGCTCCGTTTCCTCTGGGAACTCATTGCGGGCCTTTTCGCCTTCTTCATGACAATCTGCCCCTTCATCTATATCGGCTACTACATCCTCTTTGGCGGGGAAATGGACATGTTCGCCATGATGGCCGTCCGTTCCACCCATATGAAGGAAATCCATGATTTCCTGGCCACGATGGGATCGCCTGTCAGAATCATCGGCGCCGTCTTTGCCTTCCTCTTTGTCCTTGCCGTTTCCTTCACCTTTGTCCATTCGATGGTAAAGGCAGCGCGCGGCATGAAATCTCCGCTCCGCGGCACGTCCAAAGGATACCTCATCGGACTTGGCGTCCTCTTTGTCCTTTTCTTCGGCGGCTTCTACCGTCAGATCATCCACGTCTTCCCGATCACTATCGTCCGTACGATGGACAGCAAGGGAAGCGAATTCCAGCTCCTCCAGAAACTCACGGACAACCTGGATAAGAACGTGAAGAAGATGACCTTCGTCGATCCCGGCGCAGGCATCACAGAAGGTACGCACATCGTCATCATCGGCGAAAGCGCGAACCGCGACCACATGAAAGTATTCAACCCGTCCTATCCGGAAAACACGACGCCATGGCTCTCTTTCGTCGCCAATACACCGGACTTCGCACTGGGCTACATGGCATACTCGAACTTCCCGAATACGCTGATGTCCCTTTCCTATGCCATGACATCGGCCAACCAGTACAATGACAAATCCTTCGCTGACGTCGTAAGCATGGTCGACGTAGCCAAAGCAGCCGGCTACCGCACGGACTGGATTTCCTTCCACAACAGAAGCTCCCTCTCCAGCGCCGGCGTCACCATGATCGCCGAACGCTCCGACGGCTCCTACTGGGAAAAGAACTACGACGGCTACACCTTGGAAGTCCTGAAGAAACTCCCGCCGGCCAAGAAACGCGTCATCTTCATCAACATCGACGGCAGCCACTACACCTACCTCGCCCGCGTTCCGATCGACAAGAGAGACGAACTCGGCATCCCGTCTAGCGACCCGTACCATGACTATGACCTGACCATTGCCTATGACGACGAAGTCATCCGCGACATCTTCGAATACGCGAAGAAGAACCTGAACCTCCAGACCATGGTCTACTTCTCCGACCACGGCGAGAACATGGAACACTACCACACAGCGTCCCCGTTCTACTACGACATGGTCCACATCCCGTTCTTCGTCTACCTCTCGCCATCCTACCAGGCAGCCCACCCGGGCCTCATGCCAGCCCTGAAGTCCCATGAACACCAGGTCTTCACCAACGACCTCGCCTTTGACACCGTCACCGGCATCTGGGATGCAAAGACGAACTACTACAACCCTGAATATGACTTCTCCTCGCCGAAGTACAGCCTCAACATGGACAACGCAAGAACCATGGAAGGTAAACACAAGATCTCCGACGATCCATTTTTGAAGAACTAGAAATAGGAAATAAGAAATAAGAAAAGGCTGTGACGAAATGAGCAATCATCTCGCCACAGCCTTTTTGCATCACTCTTCATTCTCAAAATCAATCATATTTCACTCTTCTGTATGACACTGATAACAAAAAGATAACGAGATAAAGCGAAAAATAGAAACGTTTGTCATATTTGGAATATAGTTCGAGTTTATGGTTAATTTCGGTGTTTTGTATTCTTTCGAATATGCGGAAATAGCAAATGAAATATAACTAAAAAATAAATAATGCATTCTAGTGAAATTGAGAATGTTTTGTGCTATATTAAGGCTAATAAGGCGCATATGCGCGAAGGTGGATATTCTTAATTCCCGGGAAAGCCCCTAGTTAAGAAACACTTTTTTATGGGGTGAAAAATGATGAATGAGATAGATTTGACTAAGGTCGATTTTGAGAAGCCTTTCATGGCCGGTCTAATGGACGGGATGCCTGGAGGCTTTTTTGTGTACCGCGGGGATGAGACCAAGAAGATTATTTATGCCAATCAGAAGCTTCTGGATATTTTCGACTGCGATACATGGGATGAATTCGTCGAGCTGACGGGAGGGACATTCATCGGGATGGTCTATGCAAGAGACCGGATGATCGTCCATGATTACGTCCGCCGCGCCAGGGAATCAGGAAGGACGTCCGGCGTGACGAATTACAGGATCCACACGAAGAAGGGCGTCTTCAAGTACGTGCAGAATTACGCCAATTTCGTCAATGATTACGTGGAAGGCGGACTTGTCTACGTATTCATCGCAGCGGCAAGATCCACGCATGACCGTCTGACAGGTCTTCCCAGCATGCTGAATTTCCTTGACTACGCCAATTCGCCGAAGAATGAAATCTTCAGGAGCGGGAAGATTCCTGCCATGGTCGCTTTCGATTTCTTCGGCTTCAAAGTCTACAATACCCGCTACGGCATACAGGAAGGGAACAAGCTCCTCGTCGAGTTCTCCATTATCCTGAAAGATATTTTCGGAAAGAACAGCGTCTCCCGCTTCGGCGAAGACCATTTTTATGTCCTCACCTGCGCCGGCGGGATCAGGGAGCGCCTCGATGAAGTCTTCGAACGCCTCTCAAAAGCCAATCATGGCCGCACCGTCCCCGTCCGTTCCGGCGTCTATATTTATGACATGGATGATGCCGTCAGCGCCTCGGAAGCCTGCGACCGCGCGAAGATGGCCTGTGACGTGGACCGCCATTCGTACATGTCCTTCTACAACATCTTCGACAAGAACCTCCTTGAGAAGGAAAGGACGAGAAGCTTCGTCTTCCTGAATATCGGGGATGCGCTCAAGAACCATGAAATAGAAGTCTACTACCAGCCACAGGTCGATGCCCGGACAGGGAAACTCTGCGGCGCCGAGGGCCTTGCCAGATGGAATTCGCCGAAAGCAGGCTTCATGATGCCGGGCAAATTCATCCCCGTCCTCGAAGCAGCGAACCTCACCTACAAGCTCGACATTTACATCATCCGTCAGATTGCCAGAGACTTCAGGAAATGCATCGAAGAAGGCACACCAATCGTGCCCGTTTCCTTCAACTTCTCCAGAACCGACTTCGAGACCTGCAATCCGTACGAAGAACTCCAGAAAGCCGTTAAGGAATACAACCTCGAGCCGAAAATGTTCCGCGTGGAAATCACCGAGTCCACACTGATGTCCGATCCGGCCAAGATCAAAGAACAGATGACACTCTTCCGCAAAGCCGGCTATGAAGTCCTGATGGACGACTTCGGCAGCGCCTATTCCTCTCTCGCTACCCTGCGTGACTTCGACTTCGACGAAATCAAGATCGACATGGGCTTCATGAGGAACTTCAGCGACAAATCCAAGAAAATCATCAGACCCATGATCATGCTCGCCCAGTCCCTCGACGTACACACCCTGACCGAAGGCGTGGAAACCGCCGAGCAGCTCAGCTTCCTCCAGCAGGCTGGCTGCGAAAGGATCCAGGGCTACTACTTCAGCAAACCCATTCCCTACAGCGAATTCGTCCAGAAACTGAAAACCATGGACTGCTGTGATGATCTCAAAGACTGCGAAAAATAATAATAACAATAACAAAGAGGAGAAAAACTATGTCAATGATCGATTCAGAAGCACAGGACTTCACCGTCAGAGCCTACCAGGACTACGAATTCCGCCCCGTTACCAAAGAAGACCTGAAAGGGAATGGAGCGTATTCTTCTTCTATCCGGCTGACTTCACCTTCGTCTGCCCGACCGAACTCCAGGACCTCCAGAACCACTACGAAGCATTCAAGAAGATCAGCTGTGAAATCTACTCCATCTCCTGCGACTCCGTCTACGTCCACAAAGCATGGCACGACCACTCCCAGGCCATCGGAAAAGTAGAATTCCCCATGATCGGCGACCCCGGCCAGGTCCTCACCCGCGCCTTTGACGTCCTCGCCAAGAACGGAGAAGAATCCCAGAGAGCTACCTTCATCATCGATCCCAAGTGCCAGGTCGTAGGCTACGAAATCATCTCCTCCAACGTAGGAAGAGATGCCGAAGAACTCCTCAGAAAAGTAGAAGCCTGCCAGTTCGTCTACGAACACGGCGACATGATGTGCCCCGCAGCCTGGCACCCCGGTGACACCCCGCTCGTACCGGGAAATGACTTGATTAGTGATATTTAAAAAGAAAAAATAAGGAAATAAAAAAGGAGCTGTAGCAAAATGATTGCACATTTTGCCACAGCTCCTTTTTCGCTTTTTCTTTCCTTATATTAACTCTTCTTCAGTGACGGATTTCTTGTTTCAGCGATCCAGGACTTGAAGGTCTCTTCGCTGATGCCGAATTCCTGCTGGACGTAGGGAGCCCATTTCATGGACTTGCTGCGTGCTTTGACGATGTTTTCCATCAGGCTGCCTGTGTGCTGTTCGATGAGGTAGGCGAGGCGGAGCCAGTGGTTCGGGTAGCCTTCGGAAAGGAGTGTCTCTGCTCTCTTGGCATCCATGCCGTAGAAACGGTGGAGACGGTCGGCTCTGTGGGCGATGTAGCGTTTGCTGTAGATCTCCGGGGTCAGGCCGAGTTTCTTTTCGATGCGGCCCCATGGGTCGTCTTTTCTCATGTCGAGGATTTCGCCGGCTGTCTTGCCTGAGAGGCAGGAGAGGAGGGCGGCTTTGTCGACGTCGTTGAAGCGGAAGCCTCTGGAAAGGATTTCCTTCGCTTCGTCTTCAGGAATCTGGTATTTATGATGGATGCTGCGGATCTGGTCATCTATGGACATTTCGGTACTTCTCATCATGGAAAGTGCCTCCTTTATAAAAATTTTATGATACTTTCTAATTATATCATAAGAATTGAATAAGAAATTTCATAGGATGATAGAAAATAGAGATACAAAGTGACGGGTTCCGCATGAAATTTGAAACAAAACGTGTTTTTTGTTAAAATAACAACGTTATTCTATTTTTCCCCGAGAGGTGAATGATGTTTTTACATGAGATTATAAAGGGTGCCGATCCGGCGCATCTGGTGTTCGAAGGCGATGCCGTCGTCACCTATGGCGAGCTGGAAAAAACAGTCGCCCGCTACAGAAATACGCTGTATGAAATGGGAGTCCGCCAAGGGGAACGTGTAGGCCTCTATACCGCCAACCGCGCAGAATTCGTCTACGTATTCATGGCAGTGGTCAGCCTTGGCGCTATTATCATCCCGATCAACAATTCGCTCGTCGACCGCGAAGTGGATTACATCCTCCGCGATTCCGGTTCCATGCTGCTCATCACGGACACTGTGCTGGAAGTTTCCTGCCCGTCCATCGGCATCCATGACCTTGACTACAAGACAAAGAAGGAAATCGCACCGGCTGCCCCGGATTTCCCGGAAGATGTTACCGAAGATGACGTCTGCGCGCTGGTTTATACGTCCGGCACGACAGGAAGCCCGAAGGGTGCTATGCTGACGCACAGGAACCTCGTGTCGAATGTGGAGCAGTACCTGCAGCGCATCACTTTCGTACCGGAAGACAAGGTCCTCTGCGTCCTGCCGATGTTCCACGCTTATGGCCTCACGACCGTCGTCAATGCCGGCCTCTACGCGCATGCGACCATCGTCATCCTGCGCTCGAAGAGCCCGTCTGAAATCACGAACACGATCGTGGAACATTCCGTGACGATTGCCATCATGGTACCGCCGATGTACAACCTCCTGGCCCGCCGCGGCGAACCGGAAGTCATGAAATCCGTGCATACCTTCATTTCCGGAGGCGCATCGATTCCGCAGCCTGTATCCCAGGCATTCCACAACCGCTACCACCATCCGGTTCAGGAAGGCTACGGCCTGACCGAAGCATCTCCGGTCGTCTGCATGATGCCGGCCGGAAAACCTAAGTACCTGACAAGCGGCCCCGTCCTTCCGGGCGTCGAAGCCTATGTCAGGACAGAATCCGGCGGCCCGTACGTGCCGGGCACCGTGGGCGAGCTCATGGTCCGTGGCAGCAACGTCATGAAAGGCTACTGGGAAAAGCCCGAGGAGACCAGGGAAGTCCTCACCGAGGACGGATGGCTCCATACCGGCGATCTGGCGTACATGGATGACGAACAGTACATCTATATCGTCGATCGTATCAAAGATTTGATCATAATGAACGGGGAAAACATTTACCCCGGTGAAGTCGAAGACTGCATCTACGAAGTGGAAGGCGTCGGCGAATGCGCCGTCGTCGGTCATCCGGACCCGCTCCGCGGCCAGGCCGTGTGGGCATACGTCGTCATGAAGGACGGCTATGAGTTCGATGAAATGAAGATCAGAAGGCACATGTCCAAGAACATCGCCAGCTACAAGATCCCGCGCCGCTTCATCCCCCTGGATGCCCTCCCGAAGAACGCGACAGGAAAGATCCTGAAACGCGCCCTCCAGGACAACTAAGACTGACCGGAAATCCCCGAAAAAAGGGGAGCTGCGACAAAATCCGCAATCGTTTTGTCGCAGCTCCTTTCATGTCTTTATTGGACAAACGGTTGTTTTTGATTTGAAGGAAATCACGCCCATCGGGCGGGTTTATGCTATAATAATTTTGTATGGAGTCTTGAAAGACTAATATTTTTTGACTCCGCAGTTTCGCATGCAAGGAAACCGCGGGCATTCCTCAACAGGAAGGAAGAAGGACACATGGCAACAGCAATGGTAATCGGCGCCCAGTGGGGCGATGAAGGCAAAGGCAAGATCGTTGATTATCTCGCCGCGAAGGCAGACGTCGTAGTACGTTCTCAGGGAGGAAACAACGCAGGCCATACAGTCGTAACGGGAGGCAAAGCATATCCGCTGCGCCTGATGCCAAGCGGCATCATGTACCCGGGAACGATCTGCATCGTCGGCACAGGCGTCGTCGTCGATCCAAAGAGTCTTCTCGAAGAAATGGAAAACCTTGAAAAACAGGGCATCGACGCAAAACACCTTCAGATCTCCACGAGAGCACAGGTCGTATTCCCATACCACATCCGTCTCGATGAAGCCGAAGAATCCCGCAAGGGCAGCCGCAAGATCGGCACAACAAAGAACGGCATCGGACCGTGCTACGCAGACAAGATCAACCGTATCGGCATCCGCATCTGCGACCTCATGGACAAGGAAACTTTTGCTGAAAAACTGAAATACAACGTAGAACAGAAAAACCTGCTCCTCGAAAAACTCTACGGCATGGAAGGCTTCGACTACGAAACCATGCTCAATGACTACCTCGGATACGCAGAAAAACTCCGTCCGTACGTCAAAGACACCAACTACACCGTCCAGCAGCTCGTCAAAGAAGGCAAGAACGTCCTCTTCGAAGGCGCTCAGGCATCTATGCTCGACTGCGACAACGGCACCTATCCGTACGTCACCTCTTCCCATCCGACCGCCGGCGGCGCATGCATCGGCGCAGGCATCGGACCGCACATGATGCAGAACATCTTCGGCGTCGTCAAAGCATACAGCACCCGCGTAGGCGAAGGCCCGTTCCCGACAGAACTCCATGACGAAACCGGCGAATACCTGAGAAACACCGCTCACGAATTCGGCACCGTCACAGGCCGCCCGCGCCGCATCGGCTGGCTCGACACCCGCGCCGTCCGCTACGCAGCAGCCCTGAACTCCTTCGATTACCTCGCCATCACCCGCCTCGACATCTTAGACGGCATGGAAGAAATCAAAGTCTGCACAGGCTATGAATACGAAGGCAAAGAAGTAGAAGAATACCCGGCTGACCTGAAATTCCTGGGCAAGATCACCCCGGTCTATAAGACATTCAAAGGCTGGAAAGAAAAAATCAGCGACATCCGCGATTACAATGAACTCCCGGCCCTCTGCCGCGAATACCTCGAAGGCATCTCCAAGCTCATCGGAGTACCAATCGGCATCGTATCCGTAGGCCCAAGCCGCGAACAGACCATTGTCCTCAAAGACGTATTCTAAGATTAGAATAAGAATAGGGAAACCCCCGAAGCCAAGCTTCGGGGGTTTTGTCGTGGGGGGAAAAGGGGAGAGAAAACAGGAAAACCGCCCAGGGGCAAGGGAAAAGAGAAAACCGGACAACCGCTGCGCGGGAAAAACCGCAGAAAAGCAAAGGTACGGGGGTGCGGATATTTTTTTGGACCATTCTGGTAGTACTTACATTATCCCTAAGC
>OMCT01000429.1_pt1 | contig 33458 bp, 27 predicted proteins | sample 1674301 | NCBI WGS metagenome assembly OMCT01 (sample SAMEA103958158, study PRJEB25191) | human gut metagenome
TGAGCGGCATGACCTACATGGAGCACTTGCAGGACAATCTGCGGACTTATTCGCCACTCGTACCGCTAACCGACGACGATTTCGAGTTTCTGCAACAGACAGCCGACCTGATGAAACAATACCCCACCATCCCCTGCAACGACTGCAAATACTGCATGCCTTGCCCCTATGGCATTGATATACCAGCCATACTGGTGCACTACAACAAATGCGTGAACGAAGGCAACCTGCCCACCTCGCAGGAACACGCCAACTATCGCGAGGCACGCCGGGCCTTCCTCATCGGTTACGACCGCAGTGTGCCCCGCCTGCGCCAGGCCAGCCATTGCATCGGATGCCGGCAATGCGTTTCCCATTGTCCGCAAAGCATCGACATTCCTGAGGAATTGCACCGCATCGACCGGTATGTTGAACAACTGAAACAAGGAACGCTGTAACCTGAAGAATAGAATGAAAGAACTGATAGAAATGCTTCACGCAGGAGGATACTCCTGCGTGATAGCTCATGGTGACTGCATCCGCACATTCACACAACGGGGTGTGGCCGACCTTTATGACCTGTTGGTGAAAGAGTCGGACTTCCTCAAAGGGGCATCCATCGCCGACAAAGTGATCGGAAAAGCTGCCGCCACACTGATGGTACTTGGCGGAGTAAAGGAAGTATATACCCACATCATCAGCCGGCCTGCCCTGCAACTGCTACAAGAAGCCGGCATCACAGTAAGCTGCGACGAAGTGGTAGATCACATCATCAACCGCGACCGTACCGGATGGTGTCCGCTGGAACAAGCCAGCCGCGACCTCCACTCGGCCAAAGAAATTTTCCCAGTTATCGAAAAATTTATCTCCAATCAGAGAAAAAACGCATGAAGAAATTGTTCCTTCCGGAAGGCTTGTGTGCCTTCCTGCTCTTAACCGCCCTCCCTGTCCACGGACAGAACGACAGTACCCGCATAGCCCGCACACTGACCACCGACGAAGTGGTCGTGACCGGCACCCGTAACGAAACCGACATCCGACACCTTCCCATGACCATCTCGGTAGTCAACCGGAAGCAACTGGAAAGCAACTTCCAGCCTTCGGTGCTGCCAACGCTGACCGAACAAGTCCCCGGATTCTTCACCACCAGCCGCGGCATCATGGGATATGGAGTCTCGACCGGCGCTGCCGGAGGCATGAGTCTGAGAGGCATCGGCGGAAACCCAACGGCCGGACTGCTGGTGCTTATCGACGGACATCCGCAATACATGGGCCTGATGGGGCATCCCATAGCCGACGCTTACCAGACGATGATGACCGAAAGGGTCGAAGTGCTGCATGGTCCGGCATCGGTACTCTACGGTTCGAATGCCATGGGCGGCGTCATCAACATCGTCACCCGGCAAATGCAGGAAGAAGGAACAAAGACCGACCTGCAACTTGGCTACGGTTCGTACAATACCCTGCAAACCGAGGTGTCCAACCGCGTGAAGCACGGACGGTTCAGCAGTGTGGCCACCGGCTCGTACAACCGGAGTGACGGACACCGCCCCGACATGGAGTTCGAACAGTATGGCGGCTACATCAAATTGGGCTACGACTTCAGTAGCCACTGGAAGGTATGGAGTGACCTGAATGCCACTCACTTCAATGCCTCCAACCCCGGCACGGTTACGGCTCCTTACATCGACAACGACTCGCGCATCACACGCGGCATGGCATCTGTTGCCATCGAAAACCACTACGACCGAAGCTCGGGAGCCTTGAGTTTCTTCTACAACTGGGGACGCCACAAGATAAACGACGGCTACCATCCCGGCGAAGAAACGCAGACTTCCCACTTCAATTCCAAGGACCGCATGATGGGTATCTCGTGGTATCAAAGCGCTACCCTGTTCGAAGGCAACCGCATCACCGCCGGATTCGACTACCAGCACTTCGGCGGAGAGTCGTGGTATCAGGTACTGGCAACAGGCGAAAGACAGCCCCAGGTTAACAAACAGTTGGATGAATTTGCCGGATACCTGGACTTCAGACAAAGCTTCAGCAACTGGCTGTCGCTCGATGCAGGTCTTCGCATCGACCACCACTCGCATACAGGCACCGAATGGATTCCACAGGGTGGACTGGCCTTTCATCTGCCCCGACAGGCCGAAATGAAAGCCATGATAAGCAAAGGATTCCGCAATCCGACCATCCGCGAAATGTTCATGTTCTCCAAGAATCCCGACCTGAAGCCGGAAAGCATCGTGAATTACGAATTGTCTTACACCCAACGTCTGTGTGACAACAACCTGACATACGGGCTCAACCTGTATTACATCAACGGGAAAAACATCATCATGGTGGATCCCGCCCAACGCAAAAACATGAACTCGGGCCATATAGAGAACTGGGGAGCAGAAGCCAACGTGGCCTATCGCTTCAGTGCCAGCTGGCAAGCCAATGCCAACTATAGCTGGCTGCACATGAAGAATCCGGTACTGGCGGCTCCCGAGCACAAGCTGTACGCCGGCGTCGATTACCGCCATGGACGCTGGACAGTGACAAGCGGCGTGCAATACATCAAGGGACTTTATACCTCGGTCACGAAAGGACAGGAGAAACAGGAAAGTTTTGTGCTTTGGAATTTGAATGCAAGCTATCGTCTGTGTAACTTTGCAAGCCTCTTCGTCAAAGGCGAGAACCTGCTGGCGCAACGCTACGAAATCAACGCCGGCTATCCGATGCCGAAAGCGACCTTTATGGGAGGCGTTAACGTGAACTTCTGATCAAACAAAAAGAACATTGGAAATGGAAGATACAAAAGAAACTGCACAGTGGTTTGTCTTCTGCAAAGACAACCTGCTGATGCTGAAAAAAGCCGACGGAACCTGCACCATACCCACCCGCGGACAACTGCCCGTTGCCCCATCGGAAGGGCAGCACGTGCATCGGGTGACACTGCCTACCGGCAGGCAAGTCTATACTTTCTCCATCGACCATCCCATCGAAGAAACCGCAGAATGGATGATGACCGGGCTGCGCGCGTCGTTCGATTACCTCCCCTTAGAAGCATACAAAGCAGCCGGAAAAGCCTACCAGATACTCTACTGGGACGCTCACAGCCGCTACTGCCCCGTATGCGGCACACCGACCGAACAGCAAACCGACATCATGAAGAAATGTCCCCGGTGCGGCAACGAGATGTATCCTCCCATCGCCACAGCCATCATCGTGCTGGTGCGCCGCGGCGACGAAATACTGATGGTGCATGCACACAACTTCCGCGGCACATTCTACGGCTTGGTGGCCGGATTCCTCGAAGCCGGCGAGACACTGGAACAATGCGTCCGCCGCGAAGTGATGGAAGAGACCGGCCTGACCATCCGCAACATCACCTACTTCGACAGCCAGCCATGGCCCTATCCCAGCGGACTGATGGTAGGGTTCTTTGCCGATTACGAAAGCGGAGAAATCAAACTGCAGCAGGACGAACTCAGTGCCGGAGCCTTTTACCACCGCGATAACCTGCCCGAACTTCCACGCAAACTGAGTATCGCCCGCAGGCTGATTGAAGCCTGGCGGGAAGGGAAAGACCGCAACCGCCAATAAAAGGCCGGCATACCCACGGAGCTCTTACGGCTCGGCTGCTTCGACCTTCTCCTTCAACTTGTACAGGCGGTCAATAGCAGCATGATAGAACGGATCCGGATAATGGCCCTTTATATCGCTGACATTCGACTGCAGATACAGGGTTGTATCGAAGATACGTTCCGAATCACTCAGAACAAACTCTTTGGGCAACTTCACCGATTGCGCCCACTCCAGCAAAGCCTTCACCGAAGACTCGTCATACTTGTTTTTCGATTCTTCCGACATACGAGATTTTCTGTTTTTTCCGGCAAATGTAGCAAAAAGATCCGTTATCGCATGCTTTTCCGCCGACGGTTCTGCTTCAACCGCTTTTCCTGTAACTGATCACTGCCCACAAATTGAATCCCACGGCAAACACAATCAATGCACCCAGTTGAGGAAACAAATCGGTAAATCCTCCGCCACGAAGATAAACCATCCGCATGACTTCAACAAAATAGCGCAAAGGATTGATATAGGTGATGACCTGAGCCCAACGGGGCATACTGTGAATGGGAGTGAACAATCCACTCATCAGTACCAGAATCAGAATGAAGAAAAACATGACGAACATGGCCTGCTGAAGCGTGGAGGAATAATTGGAAACCACCAGACCGAATCCGGAAATCAGCAACAAAAAGATAACCGAAAACGTATAAATCGTCAAAAAGTGGCCTGCCGGCAGAATCCCGTAAAGCAACCATGCCAATAAGAAACAAATAGTAAGCACCACTAACCCAATCAACCAATAAGGAACCAGTTTGGCACAAATAAAAGTGAACTTTCCTACCGGAGTCACATTGATTTGCTCAATGGTACCCGCTTCCTTCTCGCCCACTACATTCAATGCCGGAAGCGCTCCGCACATCAACGTCAGCAACATCACCATCAATGCCGGAACCATAAAAAGCTTATAATTGAGCCACGGATTGAACAGATTCAGAATCCGCACTTCTGCCTGAGGCAAACGGACAACTGACGAGGCGCCCTCCGCCGGCCGACGTCCGGCATCCAAACTACGTGCATAGTCCGAAACGATAGAAGCCAAATAAGAACTTCCCATTCCTCCCTTCGTACCGTTCACTGCATTGGCGGCTATCAACACCCGGGGGCTGCGACCTTGCATCCAATCCCGTTCGAAACCACGGGGGATTTCCAGAATAATATCAGCCTTGCCTTCTTCCACATGTCGCAGTCCTTCGTCATACGTATCCGGACAAGCCTTGACATGAAAGTAGGTAGAAGCCATCACTTTATCGACCAGCTTCATCGACATAGCACTATGGTCTCCATCGACAATATCCAACCGAATGTTTTTAATCTCCAGACTGGCCGCCCATGGCATCAGAATCATAATCATGCAGGGGAACAGAATGATCAGTTTCGGAATGAAAGGATTCCGGAAAAGCTGTTTGAACTCTTTTTCTATCAGATACTTCATCATGGCATGTTACTCCAACCGGTTTTTAAACTTCTTCAAACTAACTGTAATCAGCAATACTGCCATACCCGACAATACAGCGACTTCGGTCAGGACATTGACGAAATCAACTCCCTGAATCATCAGTTTCCGAACGGCCTGAATATACCAGCGTGCAGGGATAAGAGCCGAGATGCCCTGAAGTATCCACGGCATACTCTCGACCGGAAAAATCATGCCCGACAACAACATGGTAGGCATCATCAGCACCAATCCCGAAACCAACATGGCGGCAACCTGGGTCCTTGTCAACGTAGAAATGAGCAATCCCAATGAAAGAGATACGAAAATAAAGAGCAGCGATACAGCCACCAACCACCCCAAACTGCCTGCCACAGGAACATGAAGCACATAGACCGATAGCAACAGAATGGTGGCAAGATTGACAAAGGACAGGACAAAATAAGGCACAGCCTTCGAGAGAATCAGAAAGATGGGACGCACAGGCGACACAAGCAGCACTTCCATCGTGCCCGTTTCTTTCTCGCGCACAATTGATATGGACGTCATCATGGCACATATCAGCATCAGAATAAGCCCCATCACACCGGGCACAAAATTGTAGGCGCTCTTCATCTGGGGATTATAAAGCAGCTTAACTTCGGGCCGGACAGCAGGGATATGCATTCCGGCAGGCAGCAGTTGACGCATGGCAGCAGTAATGATGCCCGTGGCATAGTTAGCCTGCATCGTCGCAATATTAGGATCCGTCGCATCGCACACAAGCTGTACGGCCGACTCTCCGGTATAGAGCCCGTCCGAAAACCCGGGACTGAACACAACGGCCATGTCCACCTGCGAAGAACGGAAGGCTTCTTCCATCTCCTGCGGAGTCCGGAAACGTGCAGACAGAGTGAAGTACTCCGAAGCATCCAGTTGCTCGACAATGCGCCGGGTCAACATATCGTCCGAAGGATCGAGCACAGCCATACGCACATCACGTACTTCAGTAGTAATGGCAAATCCGAAAAGAACAATCTGCACCACCGGCATGACAAGCAGAATAAGCATCGTCCGCCGGTCGCGGAAGATGTGCCGGAACTCTTTGCCTACGAATATAAGGAACTGTTTCATTTCTTTTCTGCAATTAAGGGAATCATAAAAACGGGAGGAGTCATAACCGACTGTTCTTGAAACCCATGCTCATCCCTCTCCGCCACGGGTGGCCTGACGGGTCAACTGACGGAAAACCTCGTCCATCGTAGCGGCATGGAAAGTACGTTTCAATCCCCCGGGCGAGTCAAGCGCCCGGATACGCCCGTCCACCATAATGGAGATGCGGTCGCAATATTCGGCCTCGTCCATAAAGTGAGTGGTGACAAACACGGTGATTCCACGGTCGGCAGCCTGATAAATCAGCTCCCAGAACTGGCGACGCGTAGCCGGATCTACCCCACCTGTCGGTTCGTCCAAAAAGACGATTTCCGGATTGTGGAACACAGCCACCGAGAAAGCCAGTTTCTGTTTCCACCCCAACGGCAGACTGCTCACCAGGCTGTTCCGTTCTTTTTCCAGCCCGATGCGTTGCAGCACTTCCTCCGTCCGCTGCTTGATGTCCGCCTCCTTCACGCCATAGATACCAGCAAACAGGCGGATGTTTTCCCACACTTTCAAGTCTTCGTACAGCGAAAACTTCTGACTCATGTACCCGATGTGCCGCTTCACCTCCTCCGGTTGCCGACTGACATCGAAACCCGCCACCACAGCCCTTCCGCCGGAGGGGCGGCTCAGCCCCGTCAGCATACGCATGGCAGTAGTCTTTCCGGCGCCATTTGCGCCTAAGAATCCGAAGATCTCCCCACGCCGTACGCTAAACGAAATATGATTGACTGCCACAAACGATCCGAACCGCTTCGTCAAGTCCTCGACCTCGATGACCGGACGTCCGCCGTTGTCCTTTCCACCATGCTGCAAGCCCGGCGGACAGAGGATATCGGCAAAGCGTTTCAGCACACTGTCGGGCGTATCAATGCCTCGCACTTGTCCTTCGCTGATAAAGGCTATGCGGTCGCACTGACGGGCTTCATCCACAATGGGAGTGGAGACTACGATGGTAATGCCCTGCTCGTGCAAGCGCCTGAGCATATCCCATAGTTCACGACGCGAGACAGGATCTACTCCCGTCGTCGGCTCGTCAAGGAACAGAACCTCCGGCTTATGAATCAGTGCACAGCTTAATGCCAGCTTCTGCTTCATTCCTCCCGACAAGGCTCCGGCCCTACGCGTACGGAAAGGCTCTATCTGACTGTAAATATCGCGTATCAGGTCGTAGTTTTCGCGTATGGTAGTGCCAAAGACCGTGGCATAAAACTGCAGATTCTCTTCTACCGTCAGGTCCTGATAGAGCGAAAAGCGTCCCGGCATATAACCGATCCTCCGCCTAATTTCCCTGTACTGCCGCTCTACATCAAGGCCCGCCACCGTGGCTTTTCCGCCATCGGCATGCAACAATGTGGTCAGGATGCGGAACAACGTTGTCTTCCCTGCCCCGTCGGGACCCACAAGTCCGAAGATTTCACCCCGTCGGACCTGCAAGGATATGCCGTCGAGCGCTACGACCCGTCCGTAAGTTTTCCTCACATTTTCTGCTACTACCATGCCCTCCATACCGCCTTCTCCCATCCGTATCAGTTGAAAACAATACCGCCATACATGCCAATCTTCAACATGCCGTCGTTGCGGACAGACACCTTCACGGCATAGACCAGATTGGCACGTTCGTCCTTGGTCAGGATGTTTTTAGGGGTGAATTCAGAAGTATCCGAAATCCAGGTTACGGTACCTTCGTATTCACGTTGCTGCCTGCCTCCATAGTCGGCTATCACCTTCACCTTTTGTCACAGGCTGACATCGGCCAACTGCTCGCTGGTGATATAGGCACGAAGATACATCTGCTCCATATCGCCCAAACGGAATAAGGGCGTACCGGGAGCGACAAACTCGCCGGCCTCGGCATACTGTGCCAGAACGGTGCCCGCCATCGGGGCACGGATGTGGCATTTCGCCAGTTGGTCATCCACTTGTGCCACCTGGATATCGACCGACGAAGACTGCCACGTCAGACTCCGGTCACTGTTCTGTAAGGTTGAGTTTTGCGCCGCCAGCTGTTTGCGAAGCACCTGAAGCAAGGATTCGGCATCGTCTAATTGCTTGCGGTTGGCCGCATCGGCTTCGAACAGGCGTTCGACACGATTGCGTTCGCGCTCGGCCTGCCTAAGCTGCTCCTGTGTGGCAGCTATCTGCTTACGGATGTCGGGACGCTGTCCCTCGACCGAACGGGCACTGGCCTCCAACTGAAGTTTCTTCAGATGGAGCTGCACCGTATCCACGATGCCTACCGTCTGCCCGGCCTCCAGTTTCATGCCTTCCTCCACATCCATGCCGAGAAGTCTCCCCGAAGTCTCGGACGACACCACCACTTCGGTCGTTTCGAACGTACCCGTGGCATCGTAGCGTCCGGCAGTGCCCGAACAGGCTGCCACAGCCAGCACAAGGAAAATTGCTGCAAAAGATTTCATAAGCGATTGTGTAATGATTGATGATACATTAATTGTTCAGTGTGTGTTTCCAGTCATGCAGTTTCATCAGGAGCTGCACCTCGTGCACCGACTTCTGCAAGCGGGCCAGGTTTTCGGCCGTAATGTCGCGCAACAAATCGTTCACCGTCTGCGTGCCGTTTTGCAACTTCACTTCCGATGCCTGACGAATGCGGGTACGCAACCGAATTATCTCGTCATCGTCCTCCATCTGCCGGCGCAGGGCTTGCACATCGGCCTCCTGACGGGTAGCTTCCAACCCGGTGTTGAAGAGGAACGTACTTCTTCCCGCCTCCAGCATCAGACGCCCGTTTTCTATCAGCCGACTGTCGTTCTTACGGGTATAAAGTTTCGCAAGATTCCACGACAGACTGACTCCCGCCACGTAATAAGCCTTGAATTTATCCTGCAGCATATTCAGTCCCGGATTGCCGTATCCGCCCTGAAGGAAAATACCGAATCGGGGCATCAGGCCTGCCTTCAGCGAAGCATCCTGCATGGCAAGCCGGGCTGTCTGTGCATCGTACCAGCGCAACTCCGGACGATTGTTCAATCCTGTTTCCGGCTCCGCCGCCACGGGCTTCTCCAACTTCAGCTCTTCGTCGGAAGCGAGGCCCAGATAAAGCGACAACATATCGGCATAAGCCCGACGGGTAGTCTCCAAGGCTACACGTTGCTGACGGGTGCCAAGCTGTTCAACGGCTATTTCATCCAAATCACTACGATTGGCTGTCCCGTTCTCGACACAGGCACTTACCGTGCGATGCGCCCGCCCAAGGTCTTCCATCAGCAGGTTGTTCTGCTGCAACTGTTCGTCCAGCAGCAGGATGCCAAAGAACAACTGATTCACCCGCTCGTCCAAAGCATAGAGATCGACATTCAGTTTCTCCGTATCCACCTCCGCACCGGCTCGTGCCAAGCGTTTCCGCCATTTCATCTCGCCGCCGTCCCACACCGACTGCTGCACCTGCAATACTACCTGATACTGATCTTTCGGCATGAAGTTCACATCAATGCCCGGCAACTCGAAAGGCAGGCGGGTAGCATCGCTCTGGTAGGAAGCCTTGGCCGAAAGGCTGACTTGAGGTAAATAGGCTTTCGCCGCATTGTCCACATTGTACTGCACCGCTTTTTCGATCAGTCCGTACTGGCGGATCAGGGGATAATTGTCGCGTGCCTGGCGCCGGCATTCGTCCAGTGTGAGCTGCGCCCGGAGTCCCAACGGACAGCAGACCAGGAGCGACAAAAGAAGTAAGCTATATCTTTTCATAGGCCAAAAGAGGGTTAACACTTGTCCGCTACAAAGATAAAAGAAAATAGAACAAAATGACATTCTTTCGCCATACATCTCTGTCCTGTTCATTCGATTTCCACGGACTGCCATACAAAAGATTGCGCAAGCACTCGGCTGAGTGGCCTGTCACAGCAGAGCACAAAAAGAAAGAGGGTGTGTCAAAACGTATTTATGGTATCTGGAGGGTGTCAAAACTTAGTTATGGTATCTGACTCCCCTCCTTCCCGAAGGAGGGGTGCCCAACGGGCGGGGTGGTAGGTTTTACAACACTTGGTATATCAATATTTATGCTTTCACCTACCACCTCCCCCTTCGGGTACTCCTCCTTCCCGAAGGAGGAGAGTTTCAGATACTTTTATTTCAACACACTATCCTCAGATACTTTTATTTCGACACACCCCCTTTTTCAGCAAATTCTTCAAGCGGATGACAGGTATGACACCACAGGAGCATCAGCGGATGTAGAAATCCTAAACGCATCTAATACTTCGACTTTAAACTATTAGTCAGTTCCTTCATGTCCTTCAAGAACTTCTTCCATTCGTCCGAGTTGAAAGTTTTCTGCAGATTCTCCAAATCCATATCGGGCATTTGGAAGCCCATTTTTTCCAAATCATTCCACTGATACACCCGCACGGGAGGTACGTTTTCGCTGGTATCCTGGTAGAGCAACAGTTTCTGTACGTCTTTTGTGGTCATGTCTCCTTCAATATATACGAACTTCAAAGTAGCCGCTCCGTTGGTCAGCATCACCAGTTCCCGGACTTTATCTCCCTTACGGCTGGCATAGAATTCGGAAGAAGAAACGTTCCCCTTCTGTTTCATCAGCAGTTCATAGCGGGAAGATTTCACCAATGCACGGATGTCTTTCAGCAACTCCGCCTTAATCTCGCTGTTCATGGTAGAGAGCACTTGCACCGAATTCAGCTTGGAAGCTACCTCACCAATATAAATATCCTTCGTAAACAGGCTGGGATTCATATCCAGCATGGCTTTGGATATGTAGATGGAGGACACACCTTTCACATCACTGTATTTCTTGAACAAATTCTGCTGCGCCTGCACCGTCCAGGGAAGCAGCAACAAAAGACACACCAAAAGCTTTCTGAAGTTTTTCATAACGTTTCTGTTTTTTATTTTGATAATTCTTGTTTGATCTCTTCGCGAACGACATTCATATCCGCCTGCACGGCCTCAACCTGCTCCATACCGGCCCTCCACGTATCCGACATCTCGACCAGTGTGGCCTGCAGTGCCCGATAGGCTTCCTGCGGGTCGGCAAAGGTATCCATCGGCGTGGGTGGAACCGGTTTCTTCTCCAACCTGACCACTCCCCACCCGATGCCGAACAGCAGCAGGAATGTAGCGGCCACTCCGGCTGCCCACCGCCAGTTTCGGCGCGTGCGGTTCCGTTGCAGGAAGTGGGGTTCCTCGGCGTCCTTACGGTCTATCATCCGGGATAGTTTTTCTTCCAGTCCGGCAGGAACCGGAACATCTTTTTCACCTTCATCCCGCATGCCCAGCACTACTCTTCGGTCCGCCTCCAGATATGCCGGAATCTGCTCCTTCCGAAAAGCCTCTTTCAACCGTTCTTCTTCATGCTCGTCAGTGATTCCTTCGTAGTAGGCTGCAAGCAATCGTTCCATTTCATCGACCTTCATAACTATTCCATTTTATAAATTCTTCTCGTATCTTCTTCCTTGCCCTCGACAGAAGCACCCGCACATTGACCGAATTCAGTCCGGTCAGCCGTTCCACCTCTTCGTAAGAGCATCCTTTCACATCGCGCAAAGTAACCACCAACTGCTGCTGCGCCGGCAAACGTGCAATCAGATGCCTCACAATCTGCGCGTCCTCCTTCGCATCCTGGCTATCGGCCGGCTGCAACTGCTGCGCCTCGGCCAAAGAGACATTCTGCCGTTCCGAAATGTATTTGCCCGAGCGCAACAGGTCGAAGCACATGTTCTTCACCAATGCGACAGCAAAGGCTTCGGGATTGCTGATAACCGTCAGTTCTTCCCGCTTGCTCCACAGCTTCAGGTAAGCTTCCTGAATCAGGTCTTCAGCGTCTTCGGCATTCTCCAACAATCTGTAGGCTACCCGATACAGTTTGGCGTGACAAGGCAAAAACATTTTCTTAAAACTCTCGGCATCCATGCTCTTTTTCTTCTATTCGATCTTCTGTTTTATACCTGTCAGACGTAATACGACGCAAGTTTGTTACAGCGAAAAAATTATTTTTCCACTTTTTCCCGCAAAATTTTCCACTCCCTCTGCAAAAAGCAGGAAGAGGCTACCCCCAGAAAGCGGAGGTAACCTCTTCCGTATGCGACAGAAGCTATCGGCGATGTGTTTCTTCTTCCTTCTCCCGTCCGTCGGCTTTCGTTCCTAAGCCCACCCCGACGGGCGATAACTTCCTTTGGGCTTCTGCCAGTCCGGCACTTGCAAAAGCGGCGTTATTTATACTCGGCCCACGACTTGATGGCCAGATCATCGACCGACATCGTGCAGAAAGCATTGATGAAGGCGCTGGCTAAACGGGCATTGGTGATGAGCGGAATGTTGAGGTCGATGGCGGCACGGCGTATCTTGTAGCCATTGTTCAACTCGCCTGCCGTCAGGTTCTTGGGAATGTTCACCACCATGTCGATTTCCTTCTTATGGAGCATGTCAAGCGCCTGCGGCTGACCGTCCTCGCTGGGCCAGTAAACACGGGTATTCTCTACACCGTTCTCGGTGAGGAACTTCGACGTACCTCCCGTAGCAAACAGCTTGTAGCCCTTCTGCTGCAGCTGACGGGCAGCCTGAAGCATGTCCACTTTCTGCTCCGTAGAGCCGGTAGAAAGAAGGATGTTCTTCTGCGGGATGCGGTAGCCCACGGAAAGCATGGCCTTGAGCACCGCGCACGAAGTGTCGTCGCCGATGCAGCCTACCTCGCCTGTCGAAGCCATATCGACACCCAGCACAGGGTCGGCCTTCTGTAAGCGGTTGAAGGAGAATTGCGAAGCTTTGATGCCCACGTAGTCCAGGTCGAAAAGGTTCTTGTCCGGCTTCTGCACGGGGATGCCCAGCATGATCTTCGTGGCCAGCTCGATGAAGTTGAGCTTCAGCACCTTGCTGACGAAGGGGAACGAGCGCGAAGCACGGAGGTTGCACTCGATAACCTTGATATCGTTGTCGCGCGCCAGGAACTGGATATTGAAAGGTCCGGAGATCTTCAGCTCTCTGGCAATCTCGCGGCTGATGCGCTTGATGCGGCGTACGGTCTCCACATAGAGCTTCTGAGGCGGGAACTGGATGGTGGCATCGCCCGAATGGACACCGGCAAACTCGATGTGCTCGGAGATGGCGTAAGCGATGATTTCGCCGTTCTGTGCCACGGCATCCATCTCTACTTCCTTGGCGTGCTCGATGAACTGGCTCACTACGACCGGATGCTTCTTCGACACGTTGGCAGCCAGCTGCAGGAAGCGCTCCAGCTCTTCCTGATTGGAGCAGACGTTCATGGCAGCACCACTGAGCACATACGACGGACGGACAAGTACGGGGAACCCTACCTTCTGGATGAAGGCGTTGATGTCTTCCATCGAAGTCAGTGCGCTCCACTCGGGCTGATCCACGCCGATGCGGTCGAGCATGGCCGAGAATTTGTCGCGGTCTTCGGCGTTGTCGATGCTCTGGGCCGACGTACCGAGGATGTGTACATGCTGCGCGTCGAGGCGCAAAGCCAGATTATTCGGTATCTGTCCGCCGGTAGAGACGATGACGCCGTGCGGATTCTCCAGGTCGAGGATGTCCATGACGCGCTCGAAGGTGAGCTCGTCGAAGTAGAGGCGGTCGCACATGTCGTAGTCGGTCGAAACGGTTTCGGGGTTGTAGTTGATCATCACCGAACGGTAACCCTCCTTACGGATGGTATTCAAAGCCTGCACGCCACACCAGTCGAACTCGACCGACGAACCGATGCGGTAAGCTCCTGACCCAAGTACAACGATACTGCGGTGGTCGCCCAAGTAATGAACATCGTTGGCCACGCCGCTATAGGTAAGGTACAGGTAGTTGGTCTGGGCAGGATATTCGGCAGCCAGCGTGTCTATCTGCTTCACCACAGGCACGATGCCGCGTTGCTTGCGGTGATTGCGCACGGCGATGATGGCGTCTTCCATCTCGCCTTCCATGCCGATGGCGCGGGCCACCTGGAAGTCGGAGAAGCCCTGACGCTTGGCTTTGTACAACAAGTCGTCGGGCAGGTCGGAAAGCAGCTTGTGGTTGCCGGCCCAGTCGTGCAGCTCCTTCGAGGTGCGCATGATGTTCATCAGCTTCTCGAGGAACCAGCGGTCTATCTTGGTGAGCTCGTGTATCTGATCGACGGTGTAGCCGGCACGGAATGCCTTCGAGATGACAAATATACGCTTGTCAGTGGGTTCGCGCAGCGCCTTGTCGATGTCGGGGATGACCAATTCCTTGTTCTCAACGAAGCCGTGCATGCCCTGGCCTATCATACGCAGGCCTTTCTGGATGGCTTCCTCGAAGGTACGGCCGATGGCCATGACTTCGCCCACCGACTTCATCGACGAGCCCAGCTCCTTGTCCACGCCGTGGAACTTGCCAAGGTCCCAGCGCGGTATCTTGCACACCACGTAGTCCAGCGCAGGTTCGAAGAAGGCCGAAGTGGTCTTGGTGACAGAGTTCTTCAGGTCGAACAGGCCGTATCCCAAGCCTAACTTGGCTGCCACAAAAGCCAGCGGATAGCCCGTGGCCTTCGATGCCAAAGCCGACGAACGCGAAAGGCGGGCATTTACCTCGATGACGCGGTAGTCCTCGGACTGCGGATCGTAGGCATACTGCACGTTACACTCGCCCACGATACCGATGTGGCGGATGATGCGGATGGCCAGTTCGCGCAGTTTATGGTAATCGGTGTTCGACAGTGTCTGACTGGGAGCGATGACGATGGACTCGCCCGTATGGATGCCCAGCGGGTCGAAGTTCTCCATGTTGCAGACGGTGATGCAGTTGTCGAAGCGGTCGCGCACAACCTCGTACTCGACTTCCTTCCAACCACGAAGGCTCTTCTCAACGAGTACCTGGGGCGAGAAGGAGAAAGCCTTCTCGACCAGCACGTTCAGTTCCTGCTCGTTGTCGCAGAAACCCGAACCCAGTCCGCCCAGCGCATAGGCGGCACGCACGATGACGGGATAACCCAACTCGGCGGCGGCACGGCGGGCGTCGGCCGCATTCTCTACAGCTTCGCTCTTGATGGTCTTCACATCGATTTCGTTCAGCTTCTCGACAAAGAGTTCGCGGTCCTCGGTGTCGATGATGGCCTGCACGGGGGTGCCAAGCACTTGCACATTATACTTCTCGAGCACCTTGTCTTTATAGAGGGCCACGCCGCAATTCAGCGCCGTCTGTCCACCGAAGGCCAGCATGATGCCGTCGGGACGTTCCTTCTCAATGACTTTCTCGACAAAGTAGGGAGTGACGGGCAGAAAGTAAATCTGGTCGGCCACACCTTCCGAAGTCTGTACGGTGGCGATGTTGGGGTTGATGAGGACGGTATAGATACCCTCTTCCTTCAGGGCCTTGAGTGCCTGCGAACCGGAGTAATCGAACTCGCCGGCTTCACCGATCTTCAGCGCGCCCGAACCGAGCAGCAGGACTTTCTTTATGTTGTTCTCTTTCATATTTTGTTTATTCGTTGCTTAATAGTTGTTGAAACATTGTTATTCCTCACAGGAGTGCTTTCGCCAAAGGCGACGGTTCTGCCCGTCAAAGGCGGCGCGTTTCATCGCAAAAGACGGCGCGTTTTGTCAGCAAATGCGGCGCGTTTTACCACTAAACGCGGCGTGTTTTGCCTCAAAAGTCGGCGTGTTTTCCGACCTCGTCCGAGGCTCCGGTCAACGGGCTGCAGCAGAAACGTTCCAATGGCGCATTTCCCATACATCAGAGCAGCTTTACGAACTCGTCGAAGAGGAACTCCGTATCCGTCGGTCCCGAGGCTGCTTCGGGGTGGAACTGGGCGGAAAACCAGGGATTGCGCTTGTGACGGATGCCCTCGTTCGATCCGTCGTTCATGTTGACGAACAGCGGTTCCCAGTCGGCACCCAGCGTGTTGTTGTCCACCGCATAGCCGTGATTCTGGCTGGTGATGAAGCAACGGTCGGTTCCCACCATGCGCACGGGCTGGTTGTGACTGCGATGACCATATTTCAGCTTGTATATTTTGGCTCCGCCTGCCTTCGAAAGCAACTGGTTGCCCATGCAGATGCCGAAGATGGGGAGTTTCTCGTTCTGCATGGCACGACGGATGTTCTGCACGGCGGCGTCGCACGTATCGGGGTCGCCCGGGCCGTTGGAGATGAACAGACCGTCGAACTGCAGGCCGTTGAAGTCGTAATTCCAGGGCACACGAATCACTTCGACATTGCGACGGAGCAGACAACGCAGGATGTTGGTCTTGACGCCGCAATCGACGAGGACGACCTTCTTTAATTGAGAATGGAAAGTGGATAATTGAGAATTAAGCTCTTCCTTCGAGCTGGAAACGGGAAAAGTCTTGCTCTCCCCTCCGGCATAGACGATAATGTCCTTGCAGGAAACACGGTCCACGTAGTTCACCTCTCCGTAATTATCCATTTTCCATTCTCCATTATCCATTGCGTCGTCGAAGACGATGCGACCCATCATCACACCATGCTCGCGCAGCACCTTGGTCAGTTCGCGGGTGTCGATGCCCGTAATGCCGGGCACGTGCTCGCGCTTCAGCCAGTCAGCCAGACTTTCCACAGCATTCCAGTGGCTGTAGTTCTCCGAGTAGTCGCTGACGATAATGGCTTCGGCATGAATCTTTTCACTCTCCATGAAAGTAGCCAGTCCGTTGGCTTCGATGGTGAAAGGCGGTACACCGTAGTTGCCCACTAACGGATAGGTCAAGGTCATCAACTGTCCGGCATACGAAGGGTCTGTCAGGCTCTCGGGATATCCCGTCATGGCCGTATTGAATACTACCTCGCCTGCTACCGGTTTTTCATAACCGAACGAACGGCCGCGGAAAACGGTACCGTCGGAGAGGCAGAGCCTCACCGCCTTCCCCTCTCCCGAAGAGAGGGGGGAGGAAGAATGTAAATGGGTTGAATGCTGATTAGTCATGTTGTATATATAAAAGATATAGTTGTATATTTAATAATTATATGTATCGTACGATATGCTTCCTCCTCCCCCTCTCTTTGGGAGAGGGAGCGGGGGGGTAAGGCTAAAACTGATATACCTGCTCGATGTAATCGATAAATGCCTTGTTCAGCAGCTTCACGCCACCCGGTGTGGGATAGTTTCCGCTGAAGTACCAGTCACCCGGATGGTTGGGACATGCTTCGTGCAAGCCCTCAAGCGGCTGATACACAATCTGCACCTTGGCCCGCGTACCGGCAGGAGTCAGCAGTTCGACCATCTTGGCCGAGATTTCTTCGTCGGTGAAGGGCGCGTAAATGTCCTTCACATAGTTCACCATCTGCTCCTTGGGCAGGTCGGCCTGCGCCTTGGCCTTGCGGTAAGCAGCGGCAATGACGTCCTTCATGTCGCGGTCGCGCAACAGCTCGATGGCAGCCTTGAAAGCGATGAACTCGCTCATGCGTGCCATATCGATGCCATAATAATCGGGGTAGCGCACCTGAGGCGAGGAACTGACAATGACAATCTTCTTCGGTCCCAGACGGTCGAGGATGCCGATGATGCTCTGACGCAACGTCGTGCCACGCACGATAGAGTCGTCGATGATGACCAAATTGTCCACTCCCGGCACCAGACTGCCATACGTAATGTCATAGACATGGGCGGCCAGATCGTTGCGAGTGTTGCCCTCGGCAATAAAGGTACGCAACTTGATGTCCTTGATAGCCACCTTCTCACTGCGGATGCGGCGCGAAAGGATGCGCTCCAGTTCGTCATGATTAGGATTGTGTCCCAAAGCGGCAATCTGCTGCACCTTCTCTTCGTTCAGGTAGTCGTCCAGCCCCTGAAGCATGCCGTAGAAAGCTACTTCGGCCGTATTGGGGATGAAGGAGAAGACAGTATGGTCGATGTCGTAGTTGACAGCCTTCAGAATGCTGGGCACCAGTTTCTGTCCCAACAGCTTTCGTTCGCGATAGATATCCATGTCGCTGCCGCGGCTGAAGTAGATGCGCTCGAAAGAACAAGGACGAAACTCGCGCGGCTTATTGATCTGCACCGTACGCAGCTTGCCCGCCTTACTGATAAAGATGGCTTGCCCCGGTTGCAGTTCGCGGATATTGTCGGCAGGAACGTTAAGCGCCGTCTGTATCACCGGCCGTTCGCTGGCCAGCACGGCAATCTCGTCGTCCTGATACCAGAAGGCCGTACGGATTCCCCACGGGTCGCGGATGGCAAAACTTTCGCCACTGCCGGTCAGTCCACACATCACATAACCGCCGTCCCACTCGCGGCTCGACGTACGGAGCACGTTGGCCAGGTCGATATGTTCCTCGATGTAATGAGTAATGTCCATGCCGGTCAGTCCCTCGGCTTCTGCCAGATTGAAGAGGCGTTCCACTTCGCGGTCCAACCGATGCCCTACCTGTTCGAGCATGATATACGTATCGGCGTACTTGCGCGGATGCTGACCGATAGCCGTGATGCGGGCAAATATTTCATCGACATTCGTCAGATTGAAGTTGCCGCACAAGGCTAAGTTCTTGGCACGCCAGTTATTCCGGCGCAAGAAAGGATGCACATACGACAGTCCCGACTTTCCGGTCGTGGAGTAACGCAAGTGTCCCATATAGACTTCTCCGGCAAAAGGCAGGCAACGCTTGGCGTAGTCCGCATCATGAAGCTGCTCGTCTGTCAGGTCCCTGAAAGTGCTCTGTACCGTTCCGAATATCTCGGTAATGGCACCTGCCCCCAAGGCACGCTCACGAAACATATACTCTTCGCCCGGATTGGCTTCCAGCTTGACGCATGCCAGTCCGGCTCCTTCCTGTCCACGGTTGTGCTGCTTTTCCATCAGCAGGTAAAGCTTGTTCAAGCCGTACATCCAGGTTCCGTATTTTTTCTCGTAATATTCCAGCGGCTTCAGCAGACGTATCATTGCCACACCGCATTCATGTTTCAGTTGTTCCATCTCTATAGTTACGTTTCTTATTCTACTGTTACGGACTTGGCCAGATTTCTCGGCTGGTCAACATCCATTCCTTTGCACACGGCAATGTGGTAGGCCAGCAACTGCAAGGGCACCGTCGTTATCAACGGGTCCAGACATTCGATGGTTGCAGGCAGTTCGATCACCGTGTCGGCCACCCGACTGATAATCGTGTCGCCCTTGGTCACCAGAGCGACCACCCGACCCTTGCGGGCCTTTATCTCCTGAATGTTACTCAATACCTTTTCGTAAAGTCCGTTCTGTGTGGCCACGACCACTACCGGCATTTCGGCATCAATCAAGGCAATCGGTCCGTGCTTCATTTCGGCAGCCGGATACCCCTCGGCGTGGATGTACGAAATTTCCTTCAGTTTCAAGGCTCCTTCCAAGGCTACCGGGTAGGCATATCCGCGACCCAGGTAGATAAAGTTGTGAGCATACGTGAATATCTTCGACAGTTCGGCGATGCCATCGTTCAGCTTCAGCACCTCTTCCATCTTCTCAGGAATGTGCTGCAGCTCCTTCACGACAGCCATGTACTGCTTTTCGTCCAACGTGCCTTTCTCGCGTCCCAAGGTCAGTGCCAGCATGGTCAGCACCGTCACCTGTCCTGTAAAGGCTTTGGTAGAAGCCACACCGATTTCGGGTCCTACGTGAATGTAGGAACCCGTGTCCGTAGCACGCGGGATGCTGGAGCCTACCGCGTTGCAGATGCCGTAGATAAAGGCTCCCTTGCTTTTAGCCAGTTCCACTGCCGCCAACGTGTCGGCCGTCTCGCCGCTTTGCGAAATGGCTATCACCACATCGTCGGCTCCCAACACCGGATCCCGATAACGGAATTCGGAAGCATATTCCACTTCCACCGGAATGCGGCAGAATGTCTCGATCAGCTGCTTGCCTATCAGTCCGGCATGCCACGAAGTGCCACAAGCCACAATGATAAACCTTTTTGCCGACAACAGACGTTCCTTGTAATCGATCACGGCCGACAGCACCACATTGGTCCCTTCCACGTTGACACGGCCACGCATACAGTCGTTGATGCAGGCAGGCTGCTCGAAAATTTCTTTCAGCATGAAGTGCGGATACCCGCCCTTTTCCAACTGTCCCAGATTCATCGACACCGTCTGAACCTCGTGCGGACACTCCACATTATTCAGGTTCACCACCTTCAGTGGCTGACCGCGACGTATCACGGCAATCTCTTCATCCTCCAGATAGACCACTTTATCCGTATATTCCACAATCGGAGTGGCATCGGATGCCAGGAAGAATTCATCTTCACCGATTCCCACCACCAACGGACTGCTTTTGCGTGCCGCTACGATTTCATCGGGATTTTCCCGATCCATCACGGCAATGGCATAAGCGCCTATCACTTCCCGCAAAGCAAGCTGCACTGCAGTCAGCAAATCAATGTGATCGGCCGACTGGATGTATTCGATCAGCTGCACCAGGACTTCAGTGTCCGTACTGCTTTTGAACTGATAGCCTTTTGCCTGAAGTTTTTCCTTCAGAACTGCGTAATTTTCAATGATGCCGTTATGGATAAGGGCGAAGCGCCCGGAAGAAGAATAATGAGGATGAGCATTGGCGGAACAGGGTTCCCCGTGAGTGGCCCAACGTGTATGGGCAATACCGATAGTACCGGAAATATCTTTCTGACTGACGAAAGATTCCAAGTCTGCGACCTTCCCTTTCGTCTTATATACATTCAATTGATGGTTGTCACTGATCAATGCCACCCCCGCACTATCATAACCGCGATACTCCAACCGCTTTAATCCTTTGATAAGAATAGGGTAGGCCTGTCTGTGACCAATATAGCCTACGATTCCACACATAATAGTTTACACTTTTAAGATTCGCCGTGCAAAGATATATATTTTCGCAAACATAAAGTTATTTTTCTTGCAGTTTCTTTATCAAAAGTACAGGATAATATTCCTTTCCGTCTCAAATATCTATTCGGGCAGGAATCGGCTGATGAAACCGTTCCTCCGACCATTCAATCGGGTATTGGTGGAAATCAGATAAAATGATATGTCAAGAACTGCATAGTCAGGAAAAAATTTTTCCCTAACTGGGAAAAAATCATTCTCCAGTTAGGGAAAAAAACGGGGCCAAGATGCCGCTGCCATTAGCGCATCACCGTCACGGTGTATTCCTTGAGCTTCCGTTCTTTGACCGGAGTTCCGGCAGGAGCATAGCCCAAGGCGGCACAACCATAAATCCGATAATCGGTCGGAATGCCCAATTCTTCGGTCAGGAATGTGCGCATCACCGAAATATCACACGTCTGTCCCGGCTGATTGATCCAACAGGAATCGATGCCCAATGAAGTTGCTGCCAGGAAAATGTTTTCGAGCGCACAGGCACAGTCAAAAGGAGCCAGCGGGCTGTCGGCCTTACCGGATACGATGACCAGCGTAGGCACATGGTAGTAGCAGCAGTAAGTAGCGCTGTGACCACGCTCCTGCCATTGGGGGTTACTGCTCGATGCGAAGGCTTCTTTTACCTTATCATTCAATTGTCGCAACAGGTCGGCATTCTGGATTGCCGTAAAATGCCAGTCCTGAAAATTCATACCGCTGGGAGCATGAATGGCAGCTTCCAGTATCAAAGACAAATCTTCTTCGGAAACTTGTTTTTCCGCATAGACACGTGTACTGTGACGTGCCTTGATGTTCTGCAATACTTCGTTCATATCAGTTAATTTAAGTTTCGCAAGTGCTCAACTTATTAGTTGACAAGGTTTCGGTCAACAAGCCTGCAAGATCGGGAATGCCCCGTTTGATGAAGTGCCGCTTAAGGCGGCTGGCTACAAACGCCTCGTCAACCCGTCAACCTGTTACCCGTCAACTGCAACTTGAGCTTGCGAAAGTTGAGTCCGTTTAGTTCTATAATTTTTTACGAATGCCCCGAAAAAGAGGCATTCGACTTATCTCGTGCTTCATCGTTTCACCAACCCGATTTTGACATTCAGCTTAAAGTAGTAACTGCCATTCTCGCGTTCAAGGAACCCATATTTATCCTTATCAAGCGATCCTTTCTCGAAACGGGTGTTCTGATAGAGGAAATCGGCAAAGACCTGATAACGGGAACGGTGATAGCAAAGCACCTCTCCCCTGCCATCGACCAGCATCATCCCTTCGACAGCCGAATCGGTCCCGTTATAGATTTTGGCAGGACGCATCCCCAAAGCCAGCGCCATCAGGAACTGCTTCATCTTGTACTCGTAGAAATGATGCTTCTGAATCAGTTCATCCTTTATCTTCAACGGATTGACTTCCCGAATGCGTTCCGTCAGTTCGTTGACACGGGTCAGACCTTCAAGGTGCATCAGCCGAACCATCTCGGCAAGCATACGCGGAAAGTGCAGGTCGATCATCAGCAGATTGCAACGGAACACCCGATCGGCAACATCGGCATACTTCAGCACACCGCCCAGACGCTCTATCATCAGCATGCGGTCGGCAACTTCGTTAGGCGCCTCGGGCAAAGCATTGATCTTGTTGACGGTAGGGACTGCAAACTTTATTCCGGTCTGCTCAAACTTCAGATTGGCGGTACGTCCGCCGTCGAGCAACGGATTCATGGGGCTGAGTCGGCAGCGAACCGAAAATCCCGTAAGAGGCGCATCTGCGCTCCAAAAAGCGACGGAGAAGTCGGTACGGTCGTCCGTTCGGGCTTCGAGGTCGTAGATATTGACAGCATCTAAAAAAGCCTCCAGACTGTCATCTACCTCAACTTCCTCGCCCGGCGATTTCAACAGTTCAAACACACGTCCGGCAGCAACGTCGAAATCTTCACGCGGGAAATGGCGTTCACTGTCCGAACGGGGAACAAACTCTCCGTTCTTTTCTACACTTCCGGATATGACCCGGATGTCCCTGCCCACATAGTACCGACGCGTGCCATCGTGCTCCTCGCGTTGTATCATGGCAACAGGTCGGCGTCCGCCCTCTTCGGCTGCAGCCTGCGGTGTCCCCATGGCGACTGCTCCGTCGGACAAGAGGCGAAAGAATGTATATATCTCGCCCAGCTCTCGTTTGGTTGCGTTGAATGACATATCACTTATACATTAATAAAACCAATTCGGGTTTCAAGAAAATCAATCATTCCGCTGCCTCTTTACCTCGAATTGATATTCAACAAAATCTTAATACATATATTTAAGTTTCGCAAGTGCTCAACTGTTCAGACATCTAACTCACTCCGGATAGCGGAGGGTCTCCACTTTTTCAAGCCGTGCCTTCAGTGCAGGCATCATCGAGCGACGGATGCGGAGCGTCATGCTACAGTCGGTATCATAGCCCTGCTGCACGATCTCGGGATTCATTTCCTTGACGACTCGCATCACATCGTTCATAAAAGGATATTCAAAAAGGAAAGATACCGTATCGTCCACTGTCTTCTCGACAAACCGGGCCGCAGCAATGGCCTCGGCTGCCGCTGCCTTGTAAGCCTGGATCAATCCGCTTGTCCCCAACTTGATGCCCCCGAAATAGCGGACTACCACAATGAGAATATCAGTCAGTTCGTTCGAATTGATCTGGCCAAGTATGGGCTTCCCTGCCGTACCCGAAGGCTCACCATTATCATTGGCACGAAAATCCTTACGTTCGTGCCCCAACATGTAGGCATAGCACACATGGCGGGCATCGTAATACTTCTTCTGGCAGGCCTCGAGATGCTCCTTGACTTCCTCGACGGTCCGCACCGGGAAAGCCATGGCGATGAACTTGCTGCGCTTCTCGGTATAGATGCCTTCAGAAGGTGCGACAATGGTTTTATAGGTATCTTCGCTCATCGGCCGTAACTTATTTGGCTACGTTATTGATGACTTTACCTTCGATATATCCCCTCAGATTGTCCAGAAGGATTTGCATCAGCCGTTCACGGGCGGCGCCACTGGCCCAGGCAATGTGCGGCGTGATGTAGCAATTGCGAGCCGTCAGCAACGGATTGTCGGCACGGGGAGGCTCCTGCGAAAGGACATCCACACCGGCGGCATAGATCCGGCCGCTGTTAAGGGCGTCGGCAAGTGCCTGTTCATCGACCAGCTGTCCGCGACCGGTATTAATCAGAATGGCCGAAGGTTTCATCAGTTTCAGACGCGCTGCATTGACCAGTTCGCGGGTCTTTTCGGTCAGGATGCAGTGAAGGCTGATGATATCGCATTCGCTGAACAGCTGATCCAATTCCATTTTTTTAATTTCGGGAGGAAGCTGGAACGACGACTTCGACGTATAGGCATATACCTCCATACCGAATCCGATGGCGATGCGCGCCGTAGTATAACCCGTATGTCCAAGGCCTACGATACCAATCTTCTTGCCACGCAGCTCGATGAGCGGTGTATCCCAGAAACAAAAGTCCTTGCAAGACGTCCAACGGCCCTGATGTACAGCTTCAGAATGGTGCTGTACCTGCTGGGCAATGTTAAGGATGTGAGCAAAAACCATCTGAGCCACAGAATCGGTGCTATAGGAAGGTATGTTGGTGACGATAATGCCCCGTTCGCGGGCAGCGTCGATATCGACAATGTTATATCCGGTAGCCATGACGCCGATGTATTTCAGCTGAGGCAGCGCAGCCATGGCTTCACCTGTGATGACAACCTTATTGGTCAGCAAAACCTCGGCACCGGCGGCACGTTCAAGTACTTCTTCAGGAGCAGTGCGGTCGTAAATGACACACTCGCCCAACGACTTCAGTTCGTCCCAGGAAAGGTCTCCGGGATTGGCGGCATAGCCGTCTAATGCTACAATCTTCATAGATTCTACTATTTTATCTGTTATAAAAATAAAACCATTCAGTTATTTCGTCTTAAACCGTTCTCCCCACAAAGCCTGCATCCGATCGCGGTGCTTTTGCTCGGCAGCATTATCCTGCGGTTGCCAGATGCGGTGCTCCTTCAGGTCGTCGGGCATAAACTGCTGACGCACAAAATGACCGGGATAATCGTGCGCATACTTATAATTGTCACCGTATCCCAATTGCTTCATCAGCTTGGTAGGAGCATTGCGCAGGTGCAAAGGAACGGGCAAATTACCGGTCTGACGCACAAGCTCCAGGGCATCATTGATGGCCATATAGGCCGAATTGCTCTTGGGACTCGTTGCTAAATAGATAGTCGTTTCTGCCAAAGGAATGCGTCCTTCGGGCCATCCGACCTTCATGACCGTATCGAAACAGGCATTGGCAAGCAACAAAGCATTGGGATTGGCAAGACCAATGTCCTCGGAAGCCGAGATAACCAAACGGCGAGCGATGAAAGCCGGATCTTCCCCACCCTCGACCATACGTGCCAACCAGTAGATGGCCGCATCGGGATCGCTCCCTCGGATGGACTTGATGAAAGCCGAAATAATGTCATAATGCATCTCGCCGTCCTTGTCGTAAGCAAGCGGATTCTGCTGTAAGCGGTCGGTCACCAATTGATCGGTAATGACCACCGGGTCGTCCGATTCGGACGATACCACAAGTTCCAGGATATTAAGCAGCTTGCGGGCATCGCCACCACTGTAGCGCAACATGGCCGTCGTCTCACGCAACTCGATGGTGCGCTCCTTCAGTACGACGTCCGTGGTGACAGCCCGGTGCAACAGTTCAAGCAGATCATCCTTCTCGAGCGACTTCAGCACATAGAGCTGACAACGCGACAGCAAGGGACGAATCACTTCGAAAGAAGGATTCTCCGTCGTGGCACCAATCAGCGTAACGATACCCTGTTCGACCGCCCCCAGCAACGAGTCCTGTTGCGACTTGCTGAAACGGTGGATTTCATCAATAAAGAGAATGGGACTGGCCTGCGAAAAGAACCGGTTACTTTTGGCACGGTCTATCACGTCGCGCACGTCTTTCACTCCGCTTGTCACAGCACTCAACGTATAAAAGGGCGTTTCCAGCTTATTGGCTATGATCTGCGCCAATGTGGTTTTTCCCACTCCGGGAGGCCCCCAAAGTATAAAGGAAGAAATGCGTCCGGCATCAATCATCTTGCGCAATACAGCCCCTGGGCCCACTAAATGCTTCTGCCCGATGTATTCGTCCAATGTCTTAGGCCTAAGCCTTTCTGCTAATGGTTGCACGTGTACTTCCTTTCTTTTTTTAGAATATCGTCAATATCATAAAGCGTATGCCGTCTTTCTGTACTCCCGGAATATTGGTATAGGTCAGACGGCGTACATATTCGATATGTATCAGTTTGAAGATGTTATAGATTCCCACACTCGCCTCGATATATGGAGTCTTGCCCATCACGTAACTGGTAGGCAGTCCGTTCCGCATGGGGAACAGGAACAGGTCGGGATTATGATTCTTATACGGATTGTTCTTGTCGGTCAGCGTTCCCCACAGGCCACGAATGCGGAAACGCTCGCGCCACTTCAGATGCTTGATGAGCGGAATGCGGTTGAACAGTTTTCCGTTCATATCATAGCTTAAGGCCAGCGATGCATAACGGTCGTTCAGGAACTCCATATTGTTGATAAGGTTAAACGACTCGTTATTCTGGGTAATGTACGACAAATTGGCCATCGGCAAGTTCAACAACGGGAACGGAACGGTATTCCACTGAGCACCGGCACGCGCCGTAATGTCCAGCTTTCCCCATGACCCGAACCAGAAACGCTTGCGAAGACTGGCTTCTGTCAGGTTAAAATTATATTCTCCGCCCAACACTCCCTTGAAGCCGGCGGTATGGGACAACGTAAACACTGGAGCATCAAGCGAAACCGGTACACGGCGTTGCTTGGTATTGACAAACGTCTCGCCCGGAGCATAGCGCAGAGTTACTCCCACTTCCGTCGTCGTCATGTCGTGAACGAGGGTATTGGAAGCATCCAACTGTCCGGCTACCGAGCCATTGTTTTTCCAGTATTGCAAAACGCCGGCCGGCTGGTCGTTACGATGGCGCGCCATGGCCATGACAGAGAAGCCGCTATTGGTTTCGAGTTCATACGTCAGCGTAGCATCCCTTATATAGGACATCTGATCGACCGTAGTCCACTTCCACCCTACGAACATATTATCCTTGTCAGTCATCAGATACTTATCCATCGGCGACATGACATCGTACGTATATTTAAAGGCAAGATAATGTTTCGGAAACTCCCACAACACGTATTCGCGTTTATTGAACGAATAAGCGGCCTGTCCCGAATAGAACCATTTCTTATCTTTCGTACCATAGGCTCCATATCCACTGAAGCTCCAGTGCGGGTCCAGATTTCCGGTAGTCATAGCACTCAGACGGAAACGGGTGCCGTTGACGTAATTACTGGTGATCATGGTATTGATGGGACCTATGTCTATTTTACTCGGATGCTCCTTGCTGCCTGTTTCCACAAAGTTCTCGATCAACGCCTTGGCTCCAAAAATAACGTATTTGAATCCCGGTATCTGCTCAATGCGGTTCATGAAAATATCCATGTTGCTTTCCTTCTTGGTCAGCGGCACCTGACGCACCTTTGCCCAGTATTCATCACTTTTGGCCAGCATATTGGCTTCCTTGATGACATTTCCTTTCAGGCGGAACAGCCGGGGCTCTATCGCGTCAAACTTATAATCCGTATATTTTGTTGTCCGCTGCACTTCCAATCCCTGTATGCCTTTCACAAAGACCATCTCCACCGTCATGTCATCGTCGGTCAGCACCCAGTTTCCGTCGGGCAACTGCTCATACTCTTGCACGATATCCATATTCTCGACGAAGTTCACCCCCGTACGTTTCGGCAGGTTCATGGTGCAACGTTTCACTGCATACGTAGAATCTTTCACGACATACAGATGTCCGGTAAAGCCAAAATCCTGAGGGTTCTGAGGAACAAAAGTAAGGTGCACACACTCTTGCTTGTCCACCATCAAAGTATCCATCAGATAGTATTTGTAAAATGTAATGGCCCCCCGGCCTATCGGACTTACAAAACGGCGCTGCAACAGTCGGATGTCATCATCGTAAATGTTGATATCCGAGAACACGTCATTCAAGATGGTTCCCAGCATATCGCCGGTATTGAAAAACTCTTCAATACCCGTCGAATTCATACCTTCGATAATGGTTTTCTCGCTCTTGGGACTCTTGCGGTAAATGGTGCGGGATGATGTCTCCTTGATAGAAAGCGGAAGGATCATCTTGTTGGTTTTTGGTGACAGTTCCACCTGATCCTTGAAGAAAGAGAACTTCTTATATATTCCTTTTTCCATCTTCTCCGGAGTGACGTCGTTGATGGACATTTTCATCTTCTCGTACTTGTGATACTGATAGAAGTCATTCTCCTCTAACTTCAGGGCCTTCTTGTGGGCAATAACCTTCCGCATAAAATCGACAGCCGGATTGTTCTTGCGTGAATACTTTTCCTTTTTCGGCTTCACCACCACTTCGGACAGCATGACATCGGCCGGAGCCAACTGCACGTCAAGCACCTTCGTGTCAGGTTTCAGCTTCACCCGCTTGGTGACATAACCTATGGCCGAAAACGTCAGTTCATCCCATCCCTTACGTGTTTCCACATGATATTCACCCTCGGCATTGGTAATCGCTCCTACCCCCTTGCCTTCATATTGGACAGTAATGTACATCAGGGGCTCATTGGTCAAAGAGTCTGTCACCACACCTTTTATCTGGGCCGAAACGCCCAAAGACGTGAATAAGAACACAAATAAGAAGAATAAAACAGTATATATATGTCTCATACATTCCATAATCAGACTGCAAAGGTAAGAAATTACCGCCAAACCGAAAACATTTATAATCCTAAAGAAATAAGACGAATGTTTATCTATATAAAAACAAAAAAAGCTGCAACCGGTTCAAAATCCGATTGCAGCTCCTTATTTATTCTGTTTTTTCTCAGCAGAGAAGATTATCCGCCGAAGTTATCGTACATGATGCTGGATGATTCTACGCCCAGGCTGTCGAGCATGCTGACTACCGCTTTCGACATCGGGCCAGGACCGCACATGTAGTATTCGATATCCTCGGGAGCCTCATGGTTCTTCAGATACGTTTCGTACATCACCGTATGAACGAAGCCCGGAGTGTATTTCACACCGGCTGCATCGGCTGCCGGATCAGGACGGTCGAGTGCCAAGTGGAAGTGGAAGTTAGAGAATTCTTTTTCCAGTTCGAGGAAATCATTCAAGTAGAACACTTCGTTCAGAGCACGTGCACCGTAGAAGTAGTGCATTTCGCGATCACGCGTATTCAACGTCTTGGTCATGTGCATGATTTGTGCACGCAGCGGAGCCATACCGGCACCACCACCTACCCAGATCATTTCCTTCTTCGAATCGAAGTGCGGGTGGAAGTCTCCGTAAGGGCCGCTCATCGTTACTTTGTCACCCGGCTTCAGGGTAAAGATGTAAGAAGAAGCAATACCCGGATTGACATCCATAAAGCCGCTGCGATCGGGTTTGAACGGAGGTGTAGCGATACGTACCGTCAACATGAACACATCGCCCTCGGCCGGATAGTTGGCCATAGAATAGGCACGGACAGTCGGCTCGGGGTTGACGCACTTCAACGGGAAGAGGCCAAACTTCTTCCATGACGGCAAATACTCTTCACCAATCAGACTCTTGTCGATGTCCTTGTCGTAATCCATCTTGAATGCAGGAATCTTGATCTGCGCATACGAACCCGGCAAGAAGTCCATATGGGCACCGGCAGGAAGCTGAACCTTGAACTCCTTGATAAAGGTAGCCACGTTCTTGTTGGAGATAACGGTACATTCGTACTCTTTCACTCCCAATACGCTTTCGGGCACCTTGATCGACATGTCACCCTTCACCTTTACCTGACAGCCCAGACGCCAGTGGTCTTTCTGCTGTTTGCGGCTGAAGTGAGGAATCTCAGACGGCAAGATTTCACCGCCGCCTTCAACGACCTGACATTTACACTGTCCGCACGAACCTTTTCCACCACAGGCAGAAGAAAGGTAAACGCCATTGACTGCCAATGTATTCAGCAGTGTGCCACCAGAAGCGACCTCAAGCACCTTGTCGCCATTCATGGTAAGTTTCACATTTCCTGAAGGCACCAGAAACTTCTTGGCAACCAACAGAATGATCACAAGCAACAGGACAACCACCAGGAATACTCCAATGCTTGCTAATATCATATTCATATCCATTGTCTTATTCCTTTCTTAATTAGATGTTCAAACCAGAGAAACACATAAATGCCATTGCCATAAGACCTACAGTAATAAACGTGATACCCAATCCCTTCAAAGGAGCAGGAACGTCAGAGTAAGCCATTTTTTCGCGAATGGCAGCCAGACCTACAATAGCCAGCAACCAGCCCAGACCCGAACCGAGTGCGTAAGAGATGGAATCCCAAACGTCACCGATGTACTTCGGATCGCTTTCGCCCAGCGTGATGCGTTGCTGCATGAACAACGAAGCACCCATGATGGCACAGTTTACGGCAATCAGTGGAAGGAAGATACCCAACGAAGCATACAGCGAGGGGCTGAAACGCTCGACAATCATCTCTACCAGCTGAACGATAGCTGCAATGACGGCAATGAAAAGAATAAAACTAAGGAAACTCAGATCCACACCCTCGACAAGAGCATTGGGACCCAGCACTTTAGTCTGCAACAGATAGTTGACCGGAAGCGTAACCACCAACACGAAAGTCACCGCAATTCCCAGTCCGACGGCAGTCTTCACATTCTTCGATACGGCCAGATAGGAGCACATACCCAGGAAGAATGCGAATATCATGTTGTCCACGAAAATGGAGCGGACGAATAAACTTAATAAATGTTCCATAATTTATCTTGAATTGAGAATTCAGAATTAAGAATTAAGAATTTCACATAACGGATTCTTCATTTTTCATTCTTCATTCTTCATTATATATTATTTATCTTGCAACTCTTTATGACGCGAACGCTGGTACCAGATAATGCAGGCAAGGATGATCAGTGCCATAGGCGGCATCAGCATCAAACCGTTGTTCACGTAACCGATCTTCTGAAGGGGTTCGTAATTCAGGATATTGAATCCGAGCAACGTACCCGAACCGAGCAATTCGCGGAAGAAGGCTACGATAATCAAAATCTTGGCATATCCAAGGCCGTTTCCGATACCATCGAGGAACGACTCCCACGGACCGTTTTGCATGGCAAATGCTTCCAAACGTCCCATCAGGATACAGTTGGTAATAATCAGACCTACATATACCGAAAGCTGAACGCTGACGTCATAAGCAAACGCTTTCAGGATCTCGCTCACAATGGTCACCAACGCAGCTACGACAACCAACTGGACAATGATACGAATGCGGTTGGGGATCGTCTTACGTATCAGTGAAATCACTACATTTGAAAAAGCGGTAATGACGGTTACGGAAAGACCCATCACGATGGCCGGTTCCAGCTTGGCAGTTACAGCCAATGCGGAACAGATACCCAATACCTGCACGGTGACAGGGTTGTTCATTCCGATCGGAGTTGAGAATACTTCTTTATTCTTCTTCGAAAACAACTGTCCCATATTCTTATTCCTCCTCATTATTATTGGTTAAAAAACTCTTGTAACTGCTCAGACAATTCTTCAGCATGGCATTCACACCAACCGAGGTAATGGTACCTCCCGAAATTCCGTCCACCTGATATTCCGGTTTTTCTACCTTACCGTTCTTCACGACGCCTAAGGCAATCTCACCGTTCTCTAATGTTTTCTTTCCGGGGAACTCGCTCTGGAAATGTTCACCGGCAATTTCAGCACCCAGACCCGGCGTCTCGCTGGCATGCGAGAAGTAAACGCCATAAACGGTATCCTTGTCGCCGTTCAAAGCTACATATCCCCAGATGGCGCCCCACAGACCGGCACCGTAAACAGGAAATACATATTTGGTTTCACCGTCCTTTTCAGCAACGAAGACGTGCAAACGGTGGTTCTCCTTGGCTTCCTTTTCGAAAGCAGTCACAAATTTACCGGTGTACTCGGTCAGCGTACCGTCTTCGTTCACCAGCATGTCACTTTTCACATATTTATTATATTCAGCTTCGGCATCCTTTACATCCTTCACGTTGAGGGCGGCCAGGATTTGTTTCTTCGTATCCAGCTCTACATTCTTGTTCTGAGTTTCCTTCAACGAAGAGCTTACGAATGCCAGCAGGAATGCTACGATAATCACCATTACCGAAGCATAAATGATAGTATAACTGTTACTATTGGTATTCATTTTCTTTCGGTATTTTTAGCGGTTAGACTTAGCAGAACGTTTGGCACGGTTACTGATATTGCTCTGCACTACGCAGTAGTCAATGAGCGGAGCAAAGATGTTCATCAGCAGGATAGCCAACATCATGCCTTCGGGATAACCCGGATTCAGCACACGGATGATGATTGCCATCGCACCGATCAGGAATCCGAAGATATACTTGCCTGTCTCGGTACGTGCCGAAGTGACGGGGTCGGTAGCCATGAACACGGCACCGAAGCAGAAGCCACCCAGTACAAGGTGTTCGTACCAGGGCATCTGTGCCATCGGGGTGTCCGGACCAACGGTATTGAATATCCATGCCATGAACGCACCACCTACGAATACGGAGAACATCGTCTTCCAGCTGGCAATGCCCGTCCACAGCAACAGGATGGCACCTAAGGCAATGGCAATGACGCTGGTCTCACCGATAGATCCGGGAATCAGACCGGTCACCATGTCCCACGAAAATTCGGGGTAAGCACCGGTTGTGGAAGCGATACCCAGCGGAGTAGCCACTGTCAGGCCATCCACCTGCTGACCAAGGCCGCAAATGGAATCGCCCGAAACCCAAACGGCATCGCCGGACATCTTGGTAGGATAGGCGAAGAAAAGGAATGCACGGGTAATCAGAGCTACATTGAAGACGTTCATACCTGTACCGCCAAATACTTCCTTGGCAAAAATAACGGAGAAAGCCGTAGCGACAGCCAGTATCCACAACGGACAATCAACCGGCACAATCATCGGAATCAGGATACCCGAAACCAGGAAACCTTCCTGAATTTCTTCCTTCTTCCACTGGGCAACCACAAATTCGATACCCAGACCTACTACATACGAAACGATGATTTTCGGCAATACGGCCAGAAAACCGTAACCGAACATTTCGATGAAACTGCCGGTTGCACCGGTAGCATGGAAATGCTGATAACCTACGTTGTACATACCGAACAGAAGTGCCGGTATCAACGCGATGACCACCATGGACATGATACGCTTGCTGTCGATGGAGTCATGAATATGCGTTCCCGATTTCGAAGTGGTGTTAGGCACAAACAGGAATGTCTCAAAGCCGTCGAACACCGAACGAAACGCGTGGAATTTGCCGCCCTCTTCAAAGTTCGGCTTTATCTTATCGAGATAATTTCTTAACGCTTTCATTAATA
>OMCT01000431.1_pt1 | contig 33346 bp, 28 predicted proteins | sample 1674301 | NCBI WGS metagenome assembly OMCT01 (sample SAMEA103958158, study PRJEB25191) | human gut metagenome
TCTCGTGGTGCTCGTAAAGGTCTTGCCGATACAGCTCTTCGTACAGCCGACTCAGGTTACCTTACCCGTCGTCTTGTTGATGTATCACAGGAAGTTATTATCCGTGAAGAGGACTGCGGTACTACAGAAGGTCTTGAAATCTTTGACATCAAAGCAGGCGAATCAAATGTTATCGAGGGACTCCACGAGCGTCTTATCGGAAGATATCTCCTTGATGACTTCTGCGATTCTAACGGTAATGTTCTTGTTTCAAAGGATGTTATGATGGGCGACAAAGAGGCTGACATCATCGTTAATTCGGGTGTTGACCACATCAAGATTCGTTCGGTACTTGAATGTCGTGCAAAACACGGCGCTTGCCGTAAGTGCTACGGTTCTAACCTTGCCAACCGTCAGCCTGTTACTGTCGGTGAGGCTGTCGGTATTATTGCCGCTCAGTCAATCGGTGAGCCGGGTACACAGCTTACAATGAGAACATTCCATACCGGCGGTGTTGCATCTGCCGAAGATATCACACAGGGTCTTCCGAGAGTTGAAGAGCTTTTCGAGGCTCGTAAACCAAAGAGCCTTGCAATCATCAGTGAAATCGACGGTGATGTTCGTTTTGAAGAAATCAAAAACGCAAAGCACGCTGTTATCTTCAACAAGGAAACAGGCGAAGAAAGAGCTTACCTCATTCCTTTCGGTTTCCGTGTAAAGGTATTTGACGGCGACCACATCAAAAAGGGTGACAAGATTACCGATGGTGCTGTTAATCCGCACGATATACTCGATATTCTCGGACCCGAGGCAGTCATGAACTACCTTATTTCGGAAGTACAGAGTACCTACCGTTTACAGGGTGTTGAAATCAACGATAAGCACATTGAGGTTATCGTTCGTCAGATGATGCGTAAGGTTAAGGTTGAGGATGCAGGCGACACAGGCTTTATGTCAGGTCAGACCTACGACAAGAACGAAGTTCTTTACGAGAATGAGCAGATTAAAAAGCGTATTGCCAACGGCGAAGAAGGTCTTCGTGAGGCAACATTCACTCAGCTCCTCCTCGGTATCACAAAGGCCGCTCTTGCAACAGACAGCTTCCTTTCAGCCGCATCATTCCAGGAAACAACAAGAGTTCTTACAGATGCCGCTATCAAGGGTAAGGTTGATCCGCTCGTCGGTCTTAAAGAGAATGTTATCCTCGGTAAGATTATCCCTGCAGGTACAGGTATGCAGAGATATGCAGATGTTCAGCTTGAGAGTAATTCTGAGGCAGAAATCGTTGAGAATGACGATACAGACGATGTTATCGTTGCTCTTGAAGACGATGAAATTATGGACTTCTGATTTAACTGAAAACATATAATGTATAAAAAAACCACGGTATGTGCCAAATGGTACATACCGTGTATTTTTTCGTTTGCAAACTGTCTGCCCGACCGCAATTTTCAATTTTCCATTTTCAACTTTCAATTTTAAAAAACTTTCGCTCGGGCATAATATGTTTTTTTACATTACAAACTATCTACACGAATTGTGAACGGCGGCACGCCGTATCACAAATAAAAAAGTCGGGAAACAGAAATTTTGCATTGAAAATCTGCTACCCGACTTTAATTTGTAACTATTTTCTGCCGAGAATGTAATCTGTGGAAACTTTGTACAAATCAGCCAGTTTAATTAAATGCTCAACAGGAATTGACTGAAATCCTCTTTCGTAGCGTGAATAGACCGTCTGCTGAATTCCTAAATATTCGGCAACTTCACTTTGTTTCATATCATGATCTTCTCGCAAATCACGCAGTCTTTTAAAATACATATTATCACCCTGCATAGTATCTATCGGTACTATTGACTTTATCATAAATGGGTGATACAATGATTTTATAGTACTTAAAAGTACTAAAGCATTTAACTTAAAAGCACGCCGCAGTTTGCTCACTTGAAACTGCGGCGTGCTTGAATTTTAGGTTATAAAATTCTCAATATAATTTAATTCACGAAAATATCTTTTCTTCTGTCAAAATAAACCTTGTTGACAATTATCATAACAACCGGTATAACGCACTGACCGACTGTTGACGCATCGAATGCCATGTAATCTGTTGTGCATGAAATTAAAATGGCATAAATAATCGCAATAGCAATATTAAGACCGTAAAGTGCAACAATCATTTTCGGACCGTTCTTTTTCAATCCTGAAAGCTGAAAACGGGTTACGATCATAAAAACGGCAAGTACAAGAAGCAATATGCCATACACGATGTCAACCGCTTTTACACCCGGATAAAGTGAATATACGGTAAGCGGATCAATTTGCTCGGTTTCGTAAATACTGCCTGTCATGTACAAAACAGCATAGCATACATTAAAGAACGCACCTGCAAAAAGTGCAAAGTAAATCAGAAATTTGTACCAACCCATCTGATGTCCGTTGAATTTATCGGGATACTGTGGGTACTGCTGATACGGTTGATTGTACATCGGTTGCCGATACTGATTCGGTTGCTGATATTGATTTGGTTGCTGATATTGATTTGGTTGCTGATATTGGTTGTAATTTGGCTGTTGATATTGCTGATTAGGCTGCTGATAATTAGCCTGCTGATTGTTAAAATCAGGCTGAGTGTTTTGCTGTTGATTGTTTGTGAGCGGTGTACCGCATGACTGACAGAATTTTGTGCCGTCAGGACATTGATTTCCGCAATTAGGACAAAACATAGAATCCCTCTCTCAAGTAAAATCAGAGATTAAATCTCCGAAAAAATTTTATCATAAATAATTACAATAATCAACAAAATTCTCAAAATGTACATTAAATAACCCTCCGAAATCATCGGAAGGGTAAATCTTTTATGATTTTATCTGTTTAAGCCCGATTTTCTTTTGTCAAGATAATCCTGAAGAATTATTGTGGCGGCAACCTCGTCAACGACATTTTTACGCTTTTTTCCTCTTGTATTTGTGGTGTTGAGAAAATTGTGAGCCGTAATTGTTGTTCCACGCTCATCCTGCATAACGCATTCAATGCCTGTTTCATTGCTCAGATTTTCGGCAAACGCTCTGGCATTCTGTGCGCTTTCGCCCTCACTGCCGTCCATATTTTTCGGAAGTCCCACAACAATAAGCTCGGCTTTTGTTTCTTTGGCTGTATTTGACACCTTTTCAAGCAACTGTTTCGGTGACTTTTCAAAAATAACCGTATATGGCGACGCTAAAAACTCGGTTTTGTCGCATACGGCAATGCCTGTGCGTGCTTTTCCGAGGTCAACTGACATTATAATCATTTTGTTTGTCCTTTCACTTTGGTTTACTCCATTATAATGCAAAATCAGAATTTTAACAACGGCTTTTTTTAATGTTGAACAATCTTTTGCGTAATTACTTTATTAAGTTTTTCCAAAGCTTTGTTTCTACAAAAGAATATAAAAATTCTCATTCACAAAAAGACAAAACTGTTACCCATAATATCCTATAATAAAAATACAAAAAGAAGTAAATCATTAAAGGGATGTTGATTTTTATGGAAGCAAAAACTACTTTGGCTCGCAGACAGGACGCTGTTCAGGGCGATTTTATGCGGAAAATGCTCACAAACGCAGGTTGTCTGCTCTGCGGAATTTTGGTGTCACGGGGAGCGGTTCTCGGGAGCCTTGCACCGTTCGGGGCGTCATTTGCGGCGGCAGTTCCGAGAAAGTATCTTTTGTCATCACTCTTAGGCACGGCATTCGGCTATGTCCTGCTAAAACCATCGGACAGCTTTCGTTACCTTGCCGTTGTGGCGGCAATAGGAGGTCTGCGGTGGCTGCTCGGCGATCTTGACAAGGTTACAAAAAGCAAGGTTTTTGCTCCGCTTGTGGCATTTGTTCCGATTTTTGCAACGGGTGTTTCGTTGCTTTTCGTAAGCACAAGCACGCTGACAACCTTTGCCGATTGCGTAACCGAGGCGGTAATTGCAGGTGCGGCGGCATATTTTATCAGCACGGCACTGCACCTCGCAGGCGACAACAGAAGTTTTGAAGTTTTTTCGCAACAGGAAACCGCAAGCGTGGTTATGTCGGGGTGTATCCTGATTCTGGCTTTCGGCAGTATTGCTTGGCAGAATATCTCGCTCGGCAGAATTATTGCAATGCTCGTCATTTTGCTCTGTTCACGCTACGGCTCGGTTACGGGCGGTGCAATCAGCGGAATTTCAACAGGAGCGATTTTCAGCATTGCATCAAGAGAGAACGGCTACATCTGCGGCGGTTTTGCATTCGGAGGACTTATGGCGGGGCTTTTTTCACAGCTCGGAAAATTGGGTTGTGCGATTGCCTTTGTAATCTCAAACGGTGTGATGTGCCTTGCGTTCGGTTCGCAGTTCGGAACACCGTCGGGTGTGCTTGTTGAAAGCCTTGCCGCAAGTGCGGTGTTTATGGTTCTTCCGAAAGAAGTCGGCAATGTGATTTCGCCCGTGTTTTCAAGCGACAAAAATACATCGCTCGGAGAGTCTCTGCGAAAAAATATTGTTATGCGACTCGACTTTGCCTCAAAGGCAGTCGGCAATGTGAAAAATGATGTTTCAGAAGTTTCCGAAAAGATGAAAAAGCTCTATTCGCCCACATTTGACGCTGTTTGTGAGGGTACAAGAAATGAAGTCTGCGAAACCTGCGGACTGAAAATGTACTGCTATGAACACAAGGGCGGTGTTACCCGTGACGATTTTGCAAGGCTTGAAGAGTATCTTGAATCGAACGGCACAATAGGCGAAAGAGATGTTGAAAAATCTTTTGTAAAAAACTGCTGTAAAAAAGGCGAAATTGCCCGTTCAATGAACGCAAACTACCGTGAATATCAGTCGGCGCTTGAGGCACAACAAAGGATTACCGATGTGCGGAGCGTTGTTGCAGGGCAGTTTTCCGGAATCGGCGATATTCTCCACGATTTGGCTGATGAATTTCGCAACACAATGCGGTGCGATAACGAATCTGCACAACGGATAATCAGCGCCCTCACAAGCCTCGGTGCAATTGTTGAGGAGTGCATCTGCCTTGTGTCAAACGGCGGAAGAATGAGCGTGGAACTTACGCTTTCGAATAAGTCCGAAAAGCTTTCTAAGGGCGAGGTTATGCGTGAGATTTCACGCTGTTGCGGAAGAAGATTTGACCTTCCGACAATCAGCCGTGAGGGCAACAGAATCCGTATTGCAATGTGCGAAATGCCCGTGTTTGATGTTGAAATCGGAAGCGACCAGCATACCGCCGACAACGGTAAGCTCTGCGGTGACTGCATAAATTATTTCAATGACGGTTTCGGCAAAACATATGCGCTCGTGTGTGACGGTATGGGTACGGGCGGCAGAGCTGCCGTTGACGGCAATATGGCGGCGTCTGTTATGACAAGACTGCTAAGGGCGGGACTTTCAGCCGACAGCTGTTTGCAGATTGTGAACTCCGCCCTCATGGTGAAAAGTGAGGACGAATCGCTTTCAACGGTTGATGTCACAAGTGTTGACCTCTACACCGGCAAAACCACCTTCAAAAAGGCAGGCGCACCCGTAACATTTGTAAAGAAAAACGGCAGGGTAACGGTTCGTGAAATGCCGTCGCTCCCTGCAGGAATTCTAAACGGTATAAAATTTTCAACCGACACGGTAAATCTGACAACGGGGGATATGATTGTTATGGTATCAGACGGTGTAATTACGGGCGATGACAAATGGCTCGAAAAGCTTATTCGCACATGGAATGAGGGCAGTACCCAGGATCTTGCAAAGGCTGTTGTTGACGAGGCGGTAAAGCACCGTAAGGCTGACCGTGAGGACGATGTCACCGCCGTTGCAATCAGAATTACGGAGAACGGACATTGATTCAAATTAAGTTAAAAATTGAAAAACAGAAAATATAGCGAAGTTAATCGGAAACACGCAAGTAAAGGCACAGAATTTATGTAAAATAAATTCAGTAAATGTCGCAAACCCGTAGGGGCGTTCATTGGACGCCCGCTTGATGAATATTTATGTTTATATAATATGTTTTGATATAACATAAACTGTGTATTCAATTTTGCACGCAATGCGTGCAATCGTGTGCAACGCACACGAAGGGGAGAACACGGTTCGCCGCTACATTTTAATATCCACACAAAAACAGGCTGTACGCAATCTGTACAGCCTGTTGCTTTATGGCTTTCTTGTGCCGCAACCGCATGTTCCGACATAATTTTGATTTATCTTTCCACACTTTGGACATTGCCAAACATCGGTTTGAGCTGAAATCGGTTCAAAATTCGGCTTTTGACAACTACAGTTTGAGCAGTATCTTATGTTGGCAGGATTTGAATTTCCGCATTTCGGACACAGCCATTTTGTACTTACATTCGTTTTTTCGCGGCTTTCTTTTGTAATATAACTGTCAAATGCTTTATTTGCCGATGCGTTTACTTTTTGAATTGCACATGCAAAAATTATTGCAATTATTTCGAGAAATGCCGCAATCATCATACCTGTGAGATTTTCATCACGGTGATGATCTATATAAGATGATACATTCATTATAAATACGATTGTTGAAACAATTTCTAGAATAATAAATATAACTATATATACCATTCGTTCAGGGTGCTTTGCGCGGAAATCGGCAATAAATTCTTCTTTGTTTTTTATTGGTTCTTCATGCTTTTCGGTATGCTGTACATTATAATTTTGATTAGAAAAATTATCTGATACAACATTTCCTATTTGTGCGCCGCAGTGCTGACAAAATACACTTCCGTCAGCAATTTGTTTGCCGCATTTTTGACAATACATAAATAATTCCTCCTTAAAATTACTGTGAAAATTCACAGCTCATATGAGAATTATAATGCAGATTTTCACACTTGTCAATTAAAAATCTAAAATTTCTCATAATTTTAAACAAAAATTCGCAAAATACTTATAATTAAGTTATTAAATATATGAGGTGATATTATGATTGGTGAACGCTTACAGGAACTTCGCAAAGACCACGGCGTGTCGCAGGCACAGCTTGCAGAGCTTTTGGGTGTGTCGCACTACACAATATCATCATACGAATGTAACCGCAGTGATCCCGATGATAATTCAAAAATAATCATTGCAAAACTTTTTGATGTGTCGGTTGACTATCTCATCGGTCTGATTGACGAACCGCTCTCGTTCAACCGCAACATTCGCTCTGTTTCTCTTCCGCAGTCATTTACAAAAGAGGAATGTGGCGATGTGCTTGACTATATAAAGTATCTCGAATTCAAAAAGAGTAAAATTAATGAATAAAAACAACCCTTATCCGCTTGTGAGATAAGGGTTGTTTTGGAATTTGTTGGTGTTAATGGATTTCATAAAAGAACTTGAATAGGATATAATATGTTTGAAATTTATTATTGGGGAACGAATTAGGCTTTAAAATGCAAAAATGTTCCCCAAGATGCATTGACTGTTGGGGAGAATTGTATTATACTTTTACAAGAGAATGTACCCCAAAGGAGAATTATAATGGCCGCAAAATACAATGAAATACAAGAGTTACTAAGAAGCCGTGCTGACCTTAATGCAAGGTTAAATTTAATGCCGTATGACGGAACTCCCGAAATTAAGGAACGAGGTAATGAAAAATATCTTTATGTGAGAAAGCGTGTTGCAGGAAAACAGACATCAACTTATGTAGGTGCATATACGGAAGAATTATATAATTTGCTCCTCCGCAATGCCAGAGAAGCCCGTGAAATCAGGAAAGAACTTCGCAGTATAGATAAACAACTTGCAAATGCGGGATATTCAGAAGATGAACTTTCTTCTGATGTTATAAACAATATTGCGTTTGCCCGTGCAAATATGAAAATGAATATATATGATCAGGCTGTCCTTGAGGGTGTTGCTACATCATTCCCACAAACTGAAGAAATCATAGATAACGGTAAAATTTCCGGTGTGACTGCAACAGATGTTCAGAAAATTTTGAATTTAAAACACGCATGGGAATTTATTTTGGATCGTGATGTAATAGCAAGTCGTTCCGACTACTATATGCTCAGCCATATAGCAAGAGTTGTTAATGAAGGATTTTTTGCGGAAGGCGGAAGAATTAGAGGAGTTCCGGTTACTATCGGAGGTTCTTCATATGTTCCACCGTTGCCTAATGAGTTGGATGTAAAAGAAAAAATCCGTGAAATTATAGAAGAAAGTGATGAAGTTATCAATACGGCAATTAAGTTGTGCCTTTATTGTATGAAAACACAAATATTTCTTGACGGTAACAAGCGTGCCTCTGTAATTTTTGCAAATCACTATCTTATTTCACACGGTGGCGGATTTTTGGTGATTCCTGAAAAGGAAGTGCCTGAATTTAAAAGACTGCTTGTAAAATACTATGAGGGTGAAGATATAACCGTAATTGCAGATTTTATGAAAAAGTATTGTTGGAAAAAGATAGAGTAAAAACCAAAAAAGAAAGTACCCGTTTGAGTACTTTCTTTTTTGGTGCGCCAACAGGGACTCGAACCCCGGACCGACCGGTTATGAGCCGGTAGCTCTAACCAACTGAGCTATTGGCGCGTATTCTGTTTTATTTGACAAATAGTTTATGCAATGTCAAATATCGTAATCAGCTTACGCAAAAAATATTATATCAAACTTTCCTTTGATTGTCAATGATTTTTATGCCGTAATATTCATTGTGGTTTTGCACAGTAAATTTAAATAAACTTACTTTTCACTTGTTCAAATCAACTGCTTGTGTTATAATTGCCTTATACGGACGGTGAAGATACACTTGACCGAAAAATAATTTGGAGGTTTTTAATATGGCAGAAATAAAAGCGTTCAGAGGAATGCGTTACAACACGGAAAAAGCAGGTGAAATTTCTCAGCTTTGCTGTCCGCCTTATGACATCATAAGCGAGGAACAAAGACTCGGTTATATCAGTGAAAACGAGTATAATATCATTCGGCTTGAGCTTCCGAAAGAGGGCGAAAATCCGTATCAGACAGCAAGAGAAATCCTTGATATGTGGCGGAACAGGGGTGTTCTTGTGAGCGAGGACAAGCCTGCAATCTATGTTTATGAGGAAGAATTTACGGCTTACGGCGAACGCAAGAGCATCAAGGGTATCATCGCCCGTGTTCATCTTGAAGAGTTTGAAAAGGGAATCATTCTTCCACACGAGTTCACTCTTTCAAAGGCTAAAGAGGACAGACTTAATCTTATGAAGGCAACAAACTGCAATTTCAGTCAGATTTATGCCCTTTATATGGACAGCGAGCATACAACTCTTGCAACAATTGATAATGAATCTAAGAACGCACCAAAGCTTGAATTTACCGACGGCGAGGGTGTTACTCACAGACTTTGGATTGTTACGGATGAAAATGTAATCGCAAAGCTTTGTGCAGATTTTGCCGACAGAAAGCTCTATATTGCAGACGGTCACCATCGCTATGAAACCGCTCTAAACTATCGAAACTACTGCCGTGAAAACGGTCTTTCAAAGGTTGGCGATCCTTGTGATTATCAGATGATTTACCTTGTTGACATGGAGCATCCGGGACTTGTTGTATTCCCGACACACCGCCTTGTGCGTGATTTGCCGGACTTTAATGTTGAAAAAGTTCTTGACGGTTGCAGGGAATATTTTGATGTTACCGAAATGAACGGCACGGACAATATGGAAAGCGAGCTTGCAAAGCTCTATGACGATGGCAAAAAGGCATTCGGATTCTATGTCGGAAACGGAAAATGGTACAGGCTTGTACTGAAAAATCTTGACATTATGGACAAGCTTCTTCCCGAATTGAGTGAACCGTCAAGACAGCTTGATGTTACCGTTCTCCATTCACTTGTGCTTGAAAGAATTTTCGGCATTGATAAGGAAAATATGGCAAATCAGATTAACCTTACATACACAAAGTTCTTCTCAGAGGCTGTTGAGGGCGTTGACAACGGCAAGTTCCAATGCTCGTTTGTGCTTAATCCGACAAGAGTAACCGAAATCCGTGATGTTGCCGCCGCCGGCGAAAAGATGCCGCAGAAGTCAACATATTTCTATCCGAAGATGATTACGGGTATGGTTATGAACGATATCGGAGTTGAATAATGAACGAAAAGATGCGTAGAAAAGACAGGGAAACTACCGAAGAAAGAGCCTATGAAATCCTTAAAAACGGTGAATACGGCATTTTGTCAACAATCGGCGAGGACGGCTATCCCTACGGTGTGCCTGTAAATTTTGCCGTTGAGGGCAACAAAATTTATTTCCATTGCGCTCCGAATTCGGGTTTGAAACTGAAAAATGTTGAATACAGCAACAAGGTTTCGTTCTGCACGGTTCAAAACAACAGAATTGACGGAGCAAAGCTGACTTCAAAATACGAAAGTGCGGTTGTGTTCGGTACGATTGCAAAATCTGTTAAAAACAAGAGCAGAGGTCTTGAACTGATTGTTGAAAAATATGCTCCCGAATTTATCGAAAGCGGAAAAAGGTGCATAGAGAAATCGGGCAGTATGACAGGCGTTTATGAAATTACAATCGAAAAAATCACGGGCAAGGAAAATAAATAGTTTATTTATAATTGTTTAAGGGCAGAATATGAAAGAGGTGAGTATATGAAAATTCTTGTTGTTTTTACGGGCGGTACAATTGGCTGTGTGCGTAAGGGCGAGGTGCTTTCGCCCGACAATGAGCAGAAATATATGCTCACGCAGATGTATCTTGACAGGTACGGCGATGTTGATTTTGACACGGCTGAGCCTTATACCGTACTCAGCGAAAATCTTGAGGGCTGTCACATGAACCGGCTTGCCGACTGTCTGCAAAGCTATGATTTGAATAGCTATGACGGCATTGTTGTAACTCACGGAACGGACACTTTGCAATATACATCTGCATTTCTTGCTTATATTTTTGACGGCTTAAATGTGCCGATTGTGCTTGTTTCGGCAAATTATCCGCTTGATGACAGCCGTTCAAACGGCTTTGAAAATTTCGTCGGTGCGATTGACTTTATAAAATCAGGCAGCGGAAACGGTGTTTTTGTTTCGTACAAGAACGCCGATTTGCCCGTGACAATTCACAGAGCGTCAAGACTGCTTGCACATTCAGCATACAGCGACGAACTGCACAGCATTTTTGACGAAAGCTACGGTAAAATTCAGAACGGAATTTTTGTGAAGAACATCCGTTATAAGGCATTAAAAAGCGAGTTTGCTTTTGATGAAAGCGTCCGAATTTCGGATAACAGCAATGTGCTGAAAATTTCCGCAACGGTCGGTATGCAGTATCCTGAAATTACGGAAAATGTAAAAGCCGTTTTACTTGAGGGATTCCATTCGGGTACGCTGAATACAGACGGTAAGGCTTTGAACGACTTTTGTCAAAAAGCAAAAGCAATGAATATTCCCGTATTTTTGACGGGTGCGTGCAAGGGCTTTTATTACGAAAGCAAGCTGAAATTTGACGGGCTTAATATAAAAGTTCTGCCTCCTGCATCCCCGATTGCAATGTACATCAAGCTGTGGCTTTTGCCGAAAAGTGAATTTGACAAGGCTTTTTTGCCCTGTGCAGAAGATTTTTACGATAACTATTGACAATTTACAGATAGAAAAATAAGGACAAATGACTTGATGACTGTCATTTGTCCTTTTAGGTTATTGTATTAAATTATTCGTCTTTGCTTTTATCTTTGAAATTATCTTCTGTGATGTTGTAGGTTGCACCGACAACTTCCTGAGTAAGATACTTTTCGTTTTCGGCAAGCTTTTCCGAACGGTTGTCTGTCTCCTCATTTTCTTTACCCGGCCATTTCTTGTAAACCACCTTGAGAAGAATAGGTGTGGCAAGCGATGAAACGATGATGAGAATAATAATAGGAGCAAAAAACTGCGGTGCCATAAGACCTGTGTCAAGTCCCTTCTTGGCAACGATAAGACCGACCTCACCACGGTTCATCATACCTACGCCGATTTTGAGCGAGTCGGGCATATTGAATTTGCAAAGCTTTGCCGTACCGCCGCAGCCGATAACCTTTGTCAAAAGTGCAACTGCAACGAGTGCAATTGAGAACCAGAGCATTGAAAGGTTGAAATCGTTAAAGCTTGTCTGAAGTCCGATACTTGCAAAGAATACAGGTCCGAAAATCATGTACGAGCTGACATCCATCTTTCTTTCGATGTACTGTGAATCCTTGATGTTACAGAGGATAATACCTGCAACATATGCGCCTGTGATGTCTGCAATTCCGAAAAATTCTTCCGCACAATATGCACACGCAAAGCAGAGAACAAGACCGAAAATCGGAATTCTTCTTGAGTGCGGCCAGAGTTTGTCGAGCCACTTGAAGAGAAAATAAAGTGCAAAGCCGAGTACAAATGCAAGAACAAAGAAAAGTACAATGTTGATGCAAACGGACGCAGGCTGAACATCGGGGCTTTTGAAACCGATTACAACGGTGAGAAGTACGATGCCGATAACATCGTCTATAATTGCGGCTGAAAGAATTGTTGTTGCAACTCTTCCTTTCAGGTGTCCCATTTCTTTAAGAGCCTGAACAGTAATACTAACCGAGGTTGCCGCAAGGATTGTTCCCATAAATACAGCCTCAAGCATCGCAAGGTCACCGTCACCAAAGCCGAATACAAGGTAAACAGCCGCACCGCCTGCAACCGAAACGATTACACCGGCAAACGCAACAAGCAAGGCAACAGGTCCTGTTTTGATAAGCTCTTTAAGATCCGTTCCCAGACCTGCCGAGAACATCAGCAATATAACGCCGATTTCAGCCATACCTGAGATGAACCCGTCATACGAAACAAAATTAAGCATACAAGGTCCTACGATAAGGCCTGCAATAATCTCACCCACAACCTGCGGTGCGCCGAGCTTTCTGGCAACAATACCGAGAAGCTTTGCCGCAACAAGGATTATGGCAAGATTCTTCAGAATATCAAGTGTGTTAATTTCCATAACTTCTTTTTCGGACAGACTTCAAACGCCTCATAAACGGCAGTCTGACCGACTCTCCTTTCTCTCTTATAAAACCGAATATATTCTATCACAATCGACAGCGATTTTAAATAAATATTTTGAAGTTCGACAAAAATCGCACTTTGCACAAATTAATGAATAATGCAGCTTGAAAAATATGCAAAAAGTCTTTTTATGTATTATTGCTCTTAAGGGTTGGAATGCTTGCTTTTATGAGTTTTGTCATATGCTCGGAAATCACTGAAACCGATTCAATAAGTTCATCCGAATAATCGTTTGTGTTCTCCTGATTTTCAACAAAGGCATAGTATCCGCCGTAGATTGCGTAGTCAAGAAGTGTGCAGAATTTCTTATCGTTTATATATTCCGGGTAGTTCTCGAAAATCATATTTTTCAATGATTTTGAAAGCTTTACTATAAGATTGGGATGTTGTGAACCGGAAAAAACCGTGTTTGTCAGTGCCTTGTTTTCGGTCATTGCACCCAGAAGATTGCGATAAAATTTTACGGGCTCGTCAATCATCATCTGCGGATTGCTTATGGTACTTACAATGCCGTCAACTACCTCGCTTTCAATTTTGTCCGAAAGGTCGAACATATCTTCATAATATGTGTAGAAGGTCGATTTATTGATGAGTGCTTTTTCACAAAGCTCCTTAACGGTAATTTTGCGCAGTTCTTTTTTTGAACGCAGATTTACAAATGCGTCAAAAATACTTTTCTTGCTTTTCATAACTCTTATGTCCAAAGATAATCACCTGATTTTAAAATTAGTCGGTTTTCCGACGAAAGTAGCGTAATTGTCGCTTGTTTATGCTTTCGTTATTGTATATTATAACAGTATGGGATAAGTGTGTCAAAAATAAAAATTACGGATGAAACACGCATTCCATGACTATTTTTTGGAACGATTTTCACAGCAACTGACAATATTTCAGGCAAACCGACAAAATTATTTACATAAAAATCGTTTTTACCACTTGTATATTTGGTGAAAATATATTATACTATACTTATATTATTGAAGAACTGCCTACAATCGCAGAAAAGAGGGTTACTATGGCTTTTAAAATCAATGACGAAAGAGCGCCGCTTGATCAGTTTTTACAGGGCGAATCTGTTCGTGCTTATGAATTTTTAGGCTCACACTTTGTGAACTGGGACAGCCGTCAGGGCGTTGTTTTCAGAGTATGGGCGCCGAACGCATTGTCCGTTTCGGTGGTCGGTGATTTTAACGACTGGAACAATGACGCAAACTTTATGTACAAAATCTCGGACGGCGGCGTCTGGGAGTTGTTTATTGAGGGAATTCCCGAGTTTGCCTGCTATAAATATTGTGTCGAAACCCCGTGGCATGAGAGAAGGCTCAAAACCGATCCTTATGCTTTTCATTGCCAGACTCGTCCCGACAACGCATCCCGTGTTTACGAGATTGACGGCTACGAGTGGCATGATGAAAAGTGGTATGACTACAAAAAAGAGCATCCGCACAAGAATATGCCTATCAATGTTTACGAGGTAAACGCAGGTTCTTGGCGTAAGTATGAGGACGGCAATGTTTTCAGCTATCGCAAGCTTGCTGATGAGCTTATTCCTTATGTTAAGAATATGGGCTACACTCACATTGAGTTTATGCCTCTTACAGAATATCCGTTTGACGGCAGCTGGGGATATCAGGTTACAGGCTACTTTGCCGCAACATCCCGTTACGGTGAGCCGAAAGACCTTATGTATTTTGTGGACAGATGTCATGAAGAGGGCATCGGCGTTATCCTTGACTGGGTTCCTGCCCACTTCCCGAAGGACGCACACGGTCTTGGCAGATTTGACGGTACAGGCTGTTATGAATATGAAGATCCCCGTATCGGTGAACACAAGGAATGGGGTACATATATCTTCAATTACGGCAGATATGAGGTAACAAGCTTCCTCCTTTCATCTGCAATGTTCTGGCTTGACAAGTATCATGTTGACGGTATCCGTGTTGACGCCGTTGCATCAATGCTTTATCTTGACTACAACAGAAATGACGGCGAGTGGATTGCAAATGCATACGGCGGAAGAGAAAACCTTGTTGCCGTTGATTTCCTGCAGAAGCTCAACACGGTTGTACATATGTTCCACCCCGAGGCTATGATGATTGCCGAAGAAAGCACGGCATGGCCGAATGTTACTCGCTATCCGATTAAGGATATGGGACTTGGCTTTGACTACAAGTGGAATATGGGTTGGATGAACGATATGCTTTCGTACATCTCACTTGATCCGTTGTGGAGAAATTATCACCACGACACCCTTACATTCAGCATGGTTTATGCTTTTTCCGAGAACTTTATGCTCCCGATTTCTCATGATGAAGTTGTTTACGGCAAGGGTTCTCTCATCAATAAAATGCCCGGCGACTATGACATGAAGTTCAGCGGTGTAAGAGGTTTCATAGCGTATATGATGGCTCACCCGGGTAAGAAGCTTATGTTCATGGGCAGTGAAATCGGTCAGTTTGACGAGTGGAATGCGAACGAGGAGCTTGAATGGAACCTTCTTTCATTTGAAAAGCACCGTCAGCTTAACCTTTTCTTTGCTGAGGTAAACAAGTTCTATCGTGATGTTCCTGCCATGCATGAGAACGACTATGATTGGGACGGTTTCCAGTGGATTGCACTTGATGACTACAAGAACAGCATCATTTCGTTCCGCAGAATTGCTTATGACGGCAGTGAAATCATCTGCGTATGTAACTTCCAGCCTGTTCAGCACGATAACTATGTTGTTGGTGTGCCCGAATACGGCATTTACGAAGAAGTGTTCAACTCCGAGGCTGAAGAATTCGGCGGTTGCGGAATCAGAAACGAGGGCGAGCTCAAGGCTAAAAAGAAGAAAGACCACGAGCTCAACTATTCAATGGAAATCACAGTTCCGCCGCTTGCTGTTATGTATTTCAAGCTTAAAAAGAAGCTGGCTCTTCCCGTAAAGAAAAAGACTACGGCAAAGAAGGACGCCGCTCTTGCAAAGCTTAAAGCCGAAAAGGCAAAGAAATCGGCAAAGGCTGCTCCGAAAAAGGAAGATAAGGCAGAAAAAGTAAAGGTTGAAGCAAAGTCTGCAAAGGCAGAAGCAACCGCTGAAAAGGTTGAAAAGAAAGCCGAACCCGCTCCCAAAAAGCCCGTTAAAAAGGCAGTAAAAGCAGTTAAGGAGGAAACTCCTGCTCCTGCTGAGGTTGAGAAAAAAGCTGAAAAAACAGAAAAAGCAGTTAAGGCTGAAAAAGTCGAGAAAACCGAAACTGCCGTAAAGGCTGAAAGCAAAACCGTAAAAGCTGAAAAGCCTGCCGAAAAGAAAACAACAGCTAAAAAATAATTAAAATATTACAAATCATTTGTGCCGACGGATTTTTCTGTCGGCATTTTTGTTTGTCCGAAAACGCATTACATACAAAATTTTTGTAAAGTCTATTGTTATTGTGACCGTATTTGTGGTATAATCATTTAAATACGGAATGCCGAAAATTGCCGTTTGAAAGGCACAAAATTGTCGGCTGATTTTAATTTTGATTATTACGGAGAATTTTATATGAAAATCGACAACAAAAAGGCAAGAATAATTCTTGCGGTTATTATTGCGGTGAGCCTTGTCATAAGCACGGTTTATATGTTTGCAAAACAGGGCTTTCACGAGGACGAGCTTCTGACCTATAACCTTGCAAATTCCTCAAAACAGCTTAATGTTGACGGAGGTTGGAACAGTCCCGAGGATTTCAACGAGTATCTTGCCGTGTCGCCCGATGACAGATTCGACTATGCTCAGGTATATGAAAATCAGATTATAGATGCGTCGCATCCGCCTCTCTATTACGCACTTGTTCATACGGTCTGTTCGTTCTTTCCGGGTGTGTTCTCAAAATGGCTTGCCTATTCAATAAATGTGCTTGCCATGGCAGGCATTTTGATTATGCTTTATAAAATCGGACGGAAAATCACGGGCAACAATCTTTACGCCTTGATCGGTGTGGGGGCATATGCTCTGAGTATTGCGTGTATTACCACGACAATTTATCTCAGAATGTACGCAACGCTTACCTTCTGGGTGCTTGCGTTCGTTTATATGAGCATAAAGCTCTATGAAAAAAAGAACACCGTCAGCATAAAGGACTGCATTCTGCTTGCAGTTACAGTGCTTTGCGGTGTGCTTACCCAGTATTATTTCATCCTCTTTGCAGGACTTACGGGACTTGTTTTCCTTGTGTTCAAAATCAAGGAAAAGTGCGGTAAAGACCTTATTAAGTACATTATTGCGGCTGTTGTGGGTGCAGGACTTGCACTCTGCATTTATCCGTACATAATCTCGAATGTACTCGGCGGCAACCGTGGACTCAGTTCGCTTGATATGTCGGCGCTTGATATGGTTACGGTTGTGACCTATGTTTTCTACAAGCTTTGCACCTATGTTCAGATTCTTGCAAAGGATATGTTCATCAATCAGGTTTGGCTGCTCGGACTTTGTACAGCCGCAGTTATCGGCTTCGGAATTTATTTCCGTTTTGTGAAAAAGGTAAAAATTCCTAAAAAGGCGATGTTTGCCGTAGTTCCGGCAGTTTGCTATTTCATTGGCATTTCACTTGTTTCACCGTTTAACAGCGACCGCTATGTTATGGCGTCACTTCCGCTGATTGCGATGCTTTTTGCATTCTCGTTCATCAGAATTTTCACACTTTTCAAAAATCAGAAGATACGCCTTGCCGTGCCTGTATGCATTTTGCTTGCGTCAGTCACAGCATTTGTTACGGTTAAGCCCTATTACACATACGGCAAAACAAATCTCTATGAGCCAAAGACAGACAACTGTATTTTTGTCGGAACTGCAATGCTTGAATGGAACAAGTGTATTGACAAGTTTATGAACTACGACAGCACAATGATTGTTCAGAGTTCAAAGTTCTCTCCGACTCTCGGTGATGAGCTTGAAGAATTTGCCGAAAAACGAGGAGTTATCACCAACGGAAAGGTTTCTTCGCTAGCCGAGGCATTTATGTTTAACGGCGACACAAATAAGCAGGAAACCGACAGCATGGAAAAACTCAAAACGGACAAAAAGCTTGCGTCACTTGACGAGGTAACGGTTTATGTTTCCCGCCTTGCAGACAAAGATGATGTGCTTAAATACATAACGGAAAACACAAAATTTAAGAATTATGAGCTTATTCAGGCTGATTACAGCTTTGAAGATTTCTACAACTGGTACGACTATTTTGTTGAAACCGAGTCGTATTGCAATGTTTATCGTTTTTATTAACAGAGGTGTTTAAAATGAATTCGGATAAAATCGATCGCAAAAATTCTATCGGTGTAGCATTTTCGGGCGGCGGACTTCAAGGTATTGCTCACATCGGTGCTGTTCAGGCTCTTTATGAACTCGGAATCCATCCGCAGTATGTTTCGGGTACAAGCTCGGGTGCGGCAATGGCGGCAATCGTTGCAATGGGCTGTGATTCCGATGAAATGAAAAGAGTTGCAAAAAAGCATTGGAAAACTCTTGCCGAAATCGACAACGGCCTTATTTTCAAATCTCTTGCACAGCTTATTCTAAATAAAAAGATTCAGAAAGACGGCATCAAGTCGGGTGAACTGATTGAAGATGTTATCCGTGACATTATGAATGAAAAAGGAATAACAGGCTTTGAAAATCTTCCGATTAACCTTTCAATCTGTACGGTTGACACGCTTACAACCGATGAATGTATTTTTACAACCAAGGAAGAAAATCTTGAAAACGAGCATATTCACTACATAACAGGCGCTCCGCTTGAAACTGCTGTTCGTGCAAGTATGTCGTTCCCTGCAATTTACACAACCTGTCCTTATGACAAGTACAACTTTATTGACGGCGGTTCAAAGGACAATTTGCCCGTAAAAATTCTGCGTGATATGGGCGTCGGCAAGGTTCTTGCAATCGGCTTTGATATTATGACCTACAATCCCGACGCAGGCCTTGGCGGTCTTATTAAGGTTATTTGGCGCGCGCTTGATGTTTATTCAATTGACGGCACAAGAGAGTCAAAGAAAATGGCTGACCTCGCAATTGATATCAAGAACGAAAACACACAGCTTTTCTCAATGGACAGCGTTGACGAAACCATTCAGGAGGGCTACGATGCGATTATGGCTCACAAGGACGAAATTTTAAAGGTTTTCGGTGAGCAAAACAGTGCGGAATAATTAAGATTAAAGAGGACTTCTTTTTTGAGAAGTCCTTTTGATGTAGATGAAACGAGGATTTTATGTTAAAAATTTTGAATAAAACCCGAAAGGTATCGGGCAAAATGTCCGTACCAAAACAAATTATGACAACATTCTTTGCTCTGCTTTTTGGCGGTGGCATGGGAATTGTCGCAAAGTTTCTTGATTTGAACAGACTGCCGAGCTTTCTCGATTGGCTTGATTTGTCAAACTTTTTGGGCAGAACAGCACCGTGGATTTTTATTGCCGTGTGCCTTGCCGTATTCAGCAAATCACCCTTAAAAGCAGGAATTAATGTTTTTGCGTTTTTTGTGGGAATGTTAATAGGGTACTATGTGTGGACAAGTGTTTTTGCAGGCTTTTATCCCGATATTCCGTACCTTATGAGGTGGCTGATTCTTGCTGTTGTATCGCCGTTTTTGGCATTTCTGATTTGGTATGCAAGGGGACGGGGTGCGCTTGCAATCGGAATTTCTTCCGTACTCATAGCAATATTCTGTTGCTTTGCATTTAATCTCAACTTTGCCGATTTCAGAATTCTGTACCTCCCCGAATTTATACTTTGGCTTGCAAGCATCGGAATTTTGTTCAAGGATGTAAAACAGAGCGCATTTTCTCTGCTGATTTCAATTCCTGTTGCCCTTTCGCTTGAATACACGGGACTTCTCGGAATTATCGGCATTGGTTGATATTTTTAAATCTCTGTTGTATAATCTAAGTGCAGATTATTTGCATCTCTAAAGTGATGTAAATAATCATAGAAATTCAAAATGTGAAAAATGTAAAAAATTTGCAGGAGGGTGATTTTTGTGGATATCAGCGTTGGCGACAGAGTTGAGATGAAAAAACAGCACCCATGCGGTTGCAAAACCTTTGAAATTCTGCGTGTGGGAATGGATTTTAAGATAAAATGCGAAAAATGCGGCAGAGAGGTTATGGCGCCCCGTGCAAAGATTGAAAAAAATATTAAAAAAATTTTGACGGAGTAAGATATATATGTTTGAAAAAATCGAAATATTTGACAAAAGGTACTCCGAGCTTTCCGAAAGGCTCTACCAGCCGTCAGTAGCGGGCAATCCCGAGGAATATCAGAAAATTATGAAGGAAATCAAGTCGATTGAGGAAATCGTTTTGACCTACCGTAAATACAAAGAGGCTGTTCAGACCGAAAAAGACAGCCTTGAAATTCTTGAGGAAACAAGCGACAAAGAGCTTAAAGAGCTTGCTCAGATCGAGTTTGACGAGGCTAAGAATAATATCAAAAATCTTGCGGAAGATTTGAAAATTCTGCTTTTGCCGAAGGATCCGAACGATGAACGAAATGTTATCGTTGAAATCCGTGGCGGTGCAGGCGGTGAGGAATCGGCTCTGTTCAGTGCGGTTCTGTTCAGAATGTACTCGATGTATGCCGAAAAAAAGGGCTTTAAAATCGAGATTATCAATGCCAATGAAACCGAAATCGGCGGTTACAAGGAAATTTCCTTTATGATTGAGGGCGAGGGTGCATACTCACGCTTTAAGTACGAAAGCGGTGTTCACCGTGTTCAGCGAGTACCCGAAACCGAGAGTCAGGGCAGAGTTCACACATCGACAACAACCGTTGCGGTTTTGCCCGAGGCAGAAGATGTTGAGCTTGAAATTGATCCGAATGACCTCAAAATTGACACCTTCCGTTCAAGCGGTGCAGGCGGTCAGCACATCAACAAAACAAGTTCCGCAATCCGAATCACTCACTTGCCCACAGGTATGGTAGTTGAGTGCCAGGACGAGAGAAGTCAGTACAAGAACAAGGACAAGGCTCTTAAAGTTCTCAAAAGCCGACTTCTCAAGGAAAAACAGGACAAACAGGCGAGTGAAATTGCCGAAAACAGAAAAATGCAGGTAGGTACGGGCGACCGCAGTGAGCGAATCCGCACATATAACTATCCGCAGGGCAGAGTAACCGACCACAGAATCGGTCTTACCCTCTACAAGCTTGAAGAAATTCTCAACGGCAACCTTGACGAAGTGATTGACGCACTTGTTGCCGCTGACAGAGCCGAAAAGCTCAAAGAAAGTATGGAAAAATAATCCGGTGATAATTGTGAAAACATTGTTGTTAAAAAATACAGAGGAAGATATAAAAACCGCCGCAGAGCTGCTTAAAAACGGCGGTGTGGTAGGAATCCCGACCGAAACAGTTTACGGACTTGCGGCTGACGCACTCAACCCCGAGGCCGTAAAGAAGATTTTTAAAGCAAAGGGCAGACCCGGGGATAATCCGCTGATTGTCCACATCTGCGATTTTTCCGATATTGAAAGACTTAACCTTGTGACGAAAATTCCCGACACGGCAAAAAAACTTGCCGATGCGTTCTGGCCGGGACCGCTCACAATGATTATGAAGAAGTCGGATGTTATTCCGAATGAAGTTTCGGCAGGACTTGACACGGTTGCAATCCGTTTTCCGAGCCACAAAACCGCACAGGCGATTATCCGTGAATCTGGTACGGTTCTTGCCGCACCTTCGGCAAATATTTCGGGCTCACCCAGTCCGACAACCGCACAGCATGTTATGAACGATATGGACGGCAAAATCGACGCTGTTCTTGACGGCGGTGCAAGTGAGGTAGGTCTTGAAAGCACGGTAATCACACTTGCAGGAGCTGTTCCGAGGGTACTTCGCCCCGGCGGAATTACGGTTGAAATGCTTGAAAGCGTTCTCGGCAAGGTTGAAGTTGATGATGCGGTTTTGCACAAACTTGCAGACAATGTAAAGGTTGCAAGCCCCGGTATGAAGTACAAGCACTATGCGCCAAGGGCGAGAGTAATACTTCTTAATTGCAACGATGAGCAATATATTGATTATGTAAACAAAAAGGCGGCAAAGGGAGTTGCGGCACTCTGTTGCGACGAGGATATTCCGCTTTTGAAAACTCCCGTTTTCTCTCTCGGAAAACGAAACGACTATACAAGACAGGCTCACACGCTTTTTGACGAGCTTCGCAGAATTGATGAGGACGACAGTGTTAAGATTGTATATTCAAGACTGCCAAAAACGAACGGCGTCGGAATGGCTGTTTACAACCGTCTTATAAGAGCGGCAGGCTTTGAGGTGATTGACCTTGAACAGAATTAAAATTGTCGGTCTTACGGGACAGAGCGGTGCGGGAAAAAGCACGGTTTCGGCATATTTTGCCAAAAACGGAATGTGCGTTATAAATGCTGACGAGATTGTAAAAAATCTTTACACTCCCGATTCCGTGTGCTTAAAGGCTGTTTCGGGTGTTTTCGGTCAGGATATTATCCTTTCTGACGGCAACATTGACAGACCGTTGCTTGCCAAAAGGGCATTTTCAAGCAAAGAAAACACACATTTGCTCAATTCAATTGTTCATCCGTTTGTTACATATGAATTTATGCAGATGGCGAAACAGGCTCAGACAGACGGCAAAAGCGTTGTGATTTATGACGCTCCTCAGCTTTTTGAAAGCGGTGCCGATGTGTTTTGCGACCTTATTGTAAGTGTTACCGCAAAAAAGGAAATAAGGCTTGAGCGAATCTGCAAAAGGGATAACATTGACATTTCCCGTGCAGAGCTAAGAATGTCTGCACAGTTTGACGAGGAATTTTTCAGAAGTCACAGCGACATTGTCATTGAAAACAATTTTTCTATAGAGCAAGTCGAGCTTGCCACACAAAAGGCGGCAGAGGCTATTAACAACCTGATGAGGTGATAGGATGCCCCAATCAAGGCGATATAAAAAGAAAAAAAGTGCAGGAAAGGCGATTTTGGCATGGATAATTGTGCTTGCAATTCTTGCGGCGGGAGTATTTGTGTTTGTTTCGGTCTTTTACGAGGACGCAAAGAAAAAGCTTGATGAGATGAATTATCCACGCACCTACAGCACATATGTTGAAAAAGCCGCCAAGGATTATGACCTTGATCCTGCGTTGATATATGCCGTAATCCACACGGAAAGCGGCTTTGATCCGAAAGCCGAATCGGGCGTCGGAGCGAAGGGTGTTATGCAGATGATGCCCTCGTCCTTTGAGTGGCTGCAGGAGCAAAGAGGTTGTGCGGGACAGTACACCGAGGATGACCTGTTTGACCCCGAAATCTGTATTGATTACGGAAGTTATCTTTTAAAATATTTTTACGATTATTACGGCACTGAACGCTCGGCAATTGCCGCATATAATGCCGGCTTTGTTGTAAGCGACTGGCTTAACGACACAAATTACAGTTCGGACGGAAAAAATCTTGATTCCATTCCGTATCCCGAAACAAAGAATTATGTTGACAAGGTTGAAAGTGCCAAGGAAATGTATATAAAACTTTATTATTCACAATCTAATTAAGCGCAGAGATGTTCCGATGCCTTTGGCGGCGGATTTCAAAATAAAATGGTTTTGCCGTGTTTTACGGCACAGAAAGGACGGTTATTATGGCTGAAGAAAAGTCAAAGACAACTTTATTAAAGGAAAAAATTATGATGACCGAACCGAAGGGCGTTAAGGCTCTTTCGGAGGAAGAAATTAAAAAGGCAGACAGCTTTTGCGATGGTTACAAAAAGTTTCTTGATAACTCACCCGTTGAGCGTGAGGCTGTTCGCTATACTGTTGAGCTTGCCAAAAAAGCAGGTTTTGCAGAGTATGAGCAGGATAAAGAATATAAGGCCGGCGACAGGCTTTATTATGTAAACCGTGACAAGGCTGTTGCTCTTGTTGTAATCGGTAAAAACGGTGTTAAGAACGGTGCAAGGCTTGCAATCGCTCATATTGATTCCCCGAGAGTTGACCTCAAACCGAATCCTCTTTTTGAGGCAAACAATCTTGCTTTCTTTAAGACTCATTACTACGGCGGTCTTAAAAAATATCAGTGGACAACAATTCCGCTTTCACTTCACGGTTCGGTTGTAAAGCTTGACGGTACAAGAGTTGACATCTGCTGGGGCGATGATGAGAACGAAAGCTGTTTCTGCATTACAGACCTTCTTCCGCACCTTGCAAGGGAGCAGGCATCAAAGCCAATGGCAAAGGCAATTGAGGGCGAAAACCTCAATGTTATCCTCGGCTCTCGTCCATATGATGCAGACAGCGACGAAAAAGACCTTGTAAAGCTCAATGTAATGGCTGTACTCAATGAGAAGTACGGTATCTGTGAGGGGGATTTCCTTTCGGCTGAGCTCTGCCTTATCCCGTCTTTTAAGTCAAGAGATATCGGTTTTGACAGAAGCATGATCGGCGGTTACGGTCACGATGATAAGGTTTGTGCTTATCCGGCTGTTATGGCGGCTCTTGATGTTGAAATGCCCGAGCAGACTTGTATCACATATCTTACAGACAAAGAAGAAACAGGCAGTGACGGCAACACAGGTATGCAGAGCGACTTCCTCCGCTTCTTCATCTATGACCTTGCAAAGCAGGACGGTGTTGACGGCTACCGTGTTCTTTCAAAAAGCACCTGTCTTTCTGCCGATGTAAATGCCGCATTTGATCCGACTTATGCGTCTGCATATGAGGCTAACAACTGCTCATACATTAACAACGGTGTAATTATTTCAAAATACACAGGTCACGGCGGAAAGTATGACACATCAGATGCGTCTGCCGAATATATGGGAAAAATCAGAGCTATGCTTGAGAACAACGATATTCTCTGGCAGGTCGGTGAACTCGGCAAGGTTGACGGCGGCGGCGGCGGAACAATCGCAAAGTATGTTGCCAATATGAATGTCGATGTTGTTGATCTCGGCGTTCCCGTGCTTTCAATGCATGCTCCGTTTGAAATTGTTTCCAAGACAGATGTTTATATGGCATACAGAGCATTTTTCACTTTTTTTGATACAAAAGATTAATTTCGGAAAAAATACAAAAAACACTTGATTTTTGCACCGAGTTGTGATATCATACTACTTGCGGCTGATAAAAAGCCGCATATGCGCCGGTAGCTCAGCTGGATAGAGTGTCTGACTACGAATCAGAAGGTCGGGAGTTCGAGTCTCTTCCGGCGCGCCAAGAAAAACGCACTTGTGTAAACAAGTGCGTTTTTCAGTTATATTCGCCTGTCGACGAGTGATATTGCCGTGCAGTGATATTCGGTCATACCGAGTGATATTGCCTGCGGCAGTTTTAAAGCGAATATAATATCACCGAGAGCGAAAGCGAGCGATAACACATTTATATCACGCCGAGTTAAACGAGGCATATCACTGATAACTTTACAGACATTCGGCTTTGTGATATATTGTATTTTGGGTGATGATTGTGTCTGAAAGTATTTTACGGAATAAATCAAAAGAATTTGCAAAACAGATTGTATATATGTGTCGTGATATCAAAGCAAATGCAAGAGAATCGGTTTTAACTAATCAACTTTTGCGTTCGGGAACAAGTATAGGTGCAAATATTCACGAAGCACAATATGCGCAGGGTAAAAAGGATTTTATCTCCAAGTTGGAAATAGCACAAAAAGAGTGCTTTGAAACTGAATATTGGCTGGAACTTCTTTTTGAAACAGGATATATATCCGAAACCGTATATAAGCCATTGCAAAATCAGTGCGGCACAATCAGGAGAATGCTGATTTCATCGATCAATACAGTAAAGAAAAACGATAAATGAAACATATAAACATTCTAACGCCGTAAGCGTTTCTGATGATTAAGTTTATCTAATCCTTTACACCTTAAAACTCAGACCTCATCCTTGTACAATAAACACTATCTTATAAAGAATGTAGATTAAATTTTATGCAAAGTATGCATAAAATGAAAATTATTGTGTACAATGGCTTAAAAAAATAGATTATAAAGGCTATTTTCAGCATTTCTACTCTTTGAATTTGGAACAATTTGTGATAGAATGTACATAAAGTGGTTACAAATAGGTAACAATCACTTTGAATTCAAAAAAAGGAGTGTTTCTTTGCGAAATGTTTTAAAAAGTGTTTTTAGCAAAAAGGTTTCTGCGGCAGTTCTTACGGCTGTAATGCTGTTTGTGTCGGTTTTCTCAATGTCGATGATTGCGAGTGCGGCATCGTTCTCACCGAGACTGTCTGCCCCGAGTTCAAGTAACAAATATTATTACAGTAATTTAAATGTTTTTTATAAGTATGGTTACGGCATGCCTAACTGTACAGCATATGCCTACGGCAGAGCTTATGAGATTCTCGGCTCTGAGCCAAAGCTTTCATGGAACAATGCCGAGCAGTGGTACGATTACAACAAGTCTAACGGCTACTACAAGTACGGTCAGACTCCAAAGGTCGGCGCAATTGCCTGCTGGTCATATAACGGTGGCGGCGGTCATGTTGCTGTTGTAGAAAAGGTTGAAAACGGTCAGATTACATTTTCTAACTCTGCATGGAGCGGTCAGAACTTCTACCTTTCCTATGCAAGCACATCCGACAAGAATGCCGGCGGTAACAGCTGGTGGAATTTTCAGGGCTACATTTACCTTGGCGATTTCAGCGGCAGTACAAGCACTACTCAGGCTACAACCAAAAAGGTAACTTACACAACAGGTACATATAAAACAAATGTTGACGATTATCTCAAAATGAGAAGCGGTGCGGGTACAAGCTATTCATCTATAGCATTTGTTCCGAACAATGTTACTCTTAATGTAACAAAGGTTTCAACAGCCGGCGGTTACACATGGGGTTACACCTCGTACAACGGCAAGACAGGTTGGGTTGCTCTTGAGTTCTGTACTTTTGTTTCTTCATCAACGGTACAGCCAACAACAGCAAAACCTACTGTACAGCCTACCACAGCCAAAGCCACGGTTCAGCCGACTACTGCAAAGGCAACTGTTCAGCCGACAACAGCCAAGGCTACACAGCCTGCAACAGTACAGCCTACTACGGTACAGGCAACAACAGCTCCTGTAACTACACAGCCGAGCAATGACAACAACAATGATACTCCGTATATGATCGGCGATGTAAACCTTGACGGTCATGTCAATGTTATTGACGCAACTGAAATCAGCAAGTACATTGTTTCAATTTCAACACTTTCTGATGTTCAGAGAGAACTTGCGGATTACAACCATGACGGTGAAATCAATGTCGTGGATGCCACAGAAATCCAGAAACTTGTTGTCGGTAACAACTGATAACAACAAAACAAAATCAAAACACGCTTTGCAAAACGCAGAGCGTGTTTTTTTGTTTGGAACTTTTATAACAAAGAAGGGTATGCGAGGATGCATACCCTTTTTGAGTTTAATATTTAAGCATTATGTCAACGAAAAATTCACCGTTATTGTTGCCTGCATCAAAAATTCCGTCATAGACTTCGGTTATGCTCTTCATGGAGTGAAGTCCGATGCCCTTGCCCAGATGCTTTGTGGACGAATAAGTTTCGCCGTCCATTTCCAAAGGCTTGCCGTAGTTGTTTGTTGAAACAATGTACAAACAGTCGCCTTTTATTTCGGAAGTCAGGTTAAAATATCTTTTGCCTTCGTCTACGGTACAGCAACCGTCAATTGCGTTTTCAAGTATGTTGCCGAAAATACTGCAGAGGTCAACATCAAGAATTCTCGATTTGTCGGGCAAATCAATCCGCCAGTTAATGTCAACATTGTTCTCAATCGCCTGTTGACGATAGTGATTGAACAAAGCATTGAGTGCGTCACTTTTGCAGATTCGCACAGGTGCTGTTACAGTCAGCGAATTTTCATACTGGGCAATGTAGTCTTTCAGCGCCGAAAGATTTCCTTCATCTGCAAGTCGGCTCATAACATGAACTGAATGTTTAAAATCATGCCTTGCTTTTGAGGTGTATTTTATGTACGACTGCAACGATTCTGTGTAACTTTTCTGAATTTCAAGAATGTTGTTTCGTTCTGTAAGCTTTGTTTTTTCAATAGTAGTCTTGCTGAAAATGTAGAATAATATGAATACTATAAGATACAATGCAAGCTCAAATATTGTAATGATGAATCCTTTTGCATAAACCTTTCCAACACGAATATTTGCGTAGGAAATCGGTATGGTATAGATGGTTGACATCATAAGTGCAATGGGCAAAATTGAAAACAAATACCACACCTTGCCGATATTTATGTTGTCAATCATCCATGCGTAATATTTTGTGAGCGGAACAAGCGCTCCCATTGCCGCAACCGAAAGCCCCATTTGAATCAGGCTATATGAGGTGTTAACTCCTCGTGAGATTTCTTCCTGAAAAAATGAGTTGATAAAATATGCATACAGAGAAAAGAATGAAATCAAACAGCACACACTTATAAAAACAAACAAACAGCGTGCTGTTCCGGCCTTTGTAACGCTTTTAATAAGGAAGAAAAATATCACCAGGTCGGGGAAGAGAACAAAATTTAAATTCTGAATGTCAAAAGCCGTCATCACAATTGACGAGAGAGAACCGAGTATGATAAATGAACACAAAAAGAGCGTTACTATCTTTGGAATCGGGTATTTTAATTGATTTTTTAACGGTAAAAGGCAGAATAAACTTAACGGTATTATTATGACAAAGCTGAAAAATGCCTGAAGAAATTTTATGAATGCGTCCATGTTCACCTCCGCTGGTTTTCTCTGATTTTTTTGAACATATATTCACGGATGCTCTGTTCAATCCGAGTTTTTTCACGAATTTTAATCGGGAATCTTTCACCGTTGCCTGTAACACATACAGAGTCTTCAATGTCCTTTATGTAATCGGCATTCAGCACGATTCCCCTGTTTACGGGTATGAAACGGGTGTCGTTGTCTGCAAGCTTGAGAAACTCTGTAATGGTCATTCGTGTGCGATATCTAAGTCCCGAAACAACACCTATGTTGATATAATGTGCGTCGGATTCAACAGAAACAATTTCCTTAAGCGAAATCAGCGTGTTTCGGCGGTCACACATAACTTCAATGTATTTTGAATTATCCGATACATATGATGAGGCATCATCAAGTACCTTGTAAATCTGCTCAGCTTTGTAGGGTTTTGTTATGTAATGAAAAGCGTGAACGGAAAATGCCTGCATCATAAAATCGGGGCTTGTTGTGACAAATACAATAAGAATATCACGGCCTTTTTCACGAAGCTTTTCAGCCACGGCAATGCCGTTCATCTTCTCCATAAAAATATCTACAAAGGCTATTTTGTAGGTGTTTTCCTTGAATGAATTGAAAAAAGCTATTCCGTCAGGAAAACAATCAATCTGCACATTTTGCTTGTGTCCGCCAAAATATGCGTTGCAGATTGAGTAGAGAATGTCTGCCTGAGGCTTTTCGTCGTCAATAACTGCAATTTTCAAGATATCGCCTCCTTTGAAATAATTTAATTCGGAGCAATGATTAACTGCACTTAGATTATACCATAAATTTGAAAAATATTATATCCGATTGTCATATGTTTTTGCCAAAAGATTGATGTTTGTGCCAACTTGTTGAAATATTGCATTAAATTGGCTATCATTGAGGTGATAAAAGCGAAACACGAAAATTGCGGTGTTTCCGTAAATCAAAATCGGAAAGTAAAAAATATCGGAAAGAGGTAATCAACTATGAAAAAAATCAAGAAGTTAGCTTTATTGCTTGCAATTTGTATGGTAGGTACAGTAGGTCTTGTAGGTTGCGGTAATGACGGTGACTCGTCAAGCAAAAACGAAAATTCGGCATCACAGACTGCTGACGACAATGCAAACAGCGCAGATGACAGCGCCGCTGATTCAAAGGACGGCGATTCATCGGCAAGCGTTGTAGGTACTTGGACTGTAACAGCACTTGAAGGTACGGACGGTACAGCCGTTTCAATTGATGACTACGCAACAGCAAACGGTGTTGACCCCGAAACTTTGAAATGTACATACACATTTGCAGATGACGGTACATTCTCAGGCGAAATGAGCGGTGTGACTGTTTCGGGCAATTACACATTTGAGGGTACAGATCTCGTTATGACAGTAGGCGAACAGAAGTTTAACTACACATATGACGCTGACAATGATATGCTCAAATACACAGATCCTAACACAGGCCTTTCAAGTTATTGCGAAAGACAGCAGTAATTGTAATCTAATCCCAATTTCCTAATACTACACTACACAAAACAACCGCTCACCGAAAAGGTGGGCGGTTATTTCTGTCGGATTTTTATATTTACATTAGTAATTTTATTGCTCAAAAATTTGTACATTTACTTATTCATTTCGTGTTTGCACACGAAATGATTGGCGAACCTCATTCGCCGCTACAGTAGGTCAATTACATTGTGACATTTATAAAATATATCTTAATATATAATTTGTGTCATTAATTACTCACCGTTAATTTACTTTATTTGTCGGAGTTCCGTTCAGAAAATTTTTGATGTTGTCCGAAACTATGCCCATAAGGCGTTCTCTGGTTTCAACGGGCGCCCATGCGATGTGGGGGGTGATGATGCAATTTTTTGCACCCATAAGAATGCAGTCCTCAACCATAGGCTCAACCTTGAGGGTGTCGATTGCCGCGCCGCCGAGGTGACCGCTTTCGAGTGCCTCAAGCAAATCTTCTTCAACCATAACACCGCCTCTTGCCGTGTTTACGAACAATGCACCCTGTTTCATGTTGGCAAAGGCATTTTTGTCAAACATATTTTTCGACTGTGGATTTAGCGGACAATGAACGCTTACAATGTCGCTTGTTTCAAGAAGTTCGTCAAATGAAACATCTTTGATTCCGTCAATATTTTTCGGAGTTCTGCTCGATGCGATTACATTCATATCAAAAGCGTTTGCAATTTTTGCAACAGCCTTTCCGATGTTTCCGAGTCCGACAATGCCGAGTGTTTTGCCTGCAAGTTCATTCAGCGGATATACAAACGGTGAAAAAGTTTTGCTTCTTTTCCACTTGCCGTCCTGAACAAACCGATTATATTCCGCAGTGTGATTGAAATGTTCAAGAATGAGTGCAAATGTGTGCTGTGCAACCGCATTTGTTGAATATGAACCTGCGTTGCAGACGGTTATGCCGTTTTTGGTGCAGTAGTCAAGGTCAATGTTGTTGTAGCCTGTTGCAAAAAGTCCTATATATTTCAGATTTTTTGCAAGTCGCATTGTGTGCGAATCAAGCAGAGTTTTGTTGCACACAACGATATCTGCATCTGCAATTTTCTCCGCAACTTCTTCATATTTCAAAAGACCGAACGACTCAACCTCGCCGAACCTATTAAGCACATCGGCATTTACAATATCGTCAAGAACAGTCTGTGCGTCTGTTAAAACTATTTTCATCTTATCACCTCGTTTTTTACTGACTATAGTATATACCGAAAATTTTTTCCTTGCAATCCAAATCGAAATTTTGTATAATATTTGTGCATAAATTGAAAGGAACGGTATGTTAATGTATAAAAATTATCTTTTTGATTTGGACGGAACTTTGCTTCCCATGGACATGGAAAAATTCGTAAAGCTGTATTTTTCATCGCTCTGCAAGCGTTGCACTCCTGTTATAAAAATCGAACCCGACGCCCTTATAAAGGCGATGTGGGCAGGCACTGACGCTATGACAAAGAACGATAACAGCCGTACAAACCGTGAAGTTTTCTGGGAAACAGCGGGCAAAGTCAGCGGTGCCGACCTTGAAAAGTTTGATGACCTTTTTACCGATTATTACGAAAACGAGTTTATCGTTCCGAAAGACGCTACAAGCTTTACTCCTTATGCAAAGAAAAGTATTGATTTCATAAAGAAAAACGGCGGCAGACTTATTGCCGCAACAAATCCGATTTTTCCGTTTGTTGCAACAAAACGCAGACTTGAATGGGCAGGAGTTTCTCCCGACGATTTTGAACTTGTTACAACATACGAAAACTTTGGTTGCTGCAAGCCGAATCTGAAATATTTTGAAGAAATCTGCAAAAAGCAGGATATCAAGCCCGAAGACAGCATTATGATCGGCAACGATGTTGACGAGGATTTGTGCAGCGCAAAACTCGGCTTTGATACATACCTTATTACCGACACAATTGTGAACAGAGATAATAAGGATTATTCAGACTACAAAAACGGCAGTTTTGAGGAATTTTACAAAGATTTTCTCCAAGGCGATTAAATATGATTATATTGTGCGGTCAGACGGCATTTTGCTTTGTCTGACCGCTTTTTCTGTGTGCATTTAATTTTACTTTTACAGAATACCTTTTAATGCCTTAAATGAAATAAAAAAATAGTCGAATGTGGTATTATGTGATGTGATACAGGTTATCAGACGGGATTTATTTTGTTTTATATCTTAATTAAGCAGGTGAATGAATTATGTCAGAAGTAATCAGAATTTTTGTTGAAAAAAAGGATGGCTTCAATGTTCTTGCAAAGCAGACGCTTTGGGACATCCGCCACAACCTCGGTATGAAGTCTGTCGAAGATCTTCGTTACATTGTGCGTTACGATCTTGAGGGACTTACTAAGGAAGAATATGACAAGGCGAAAACAATTGTTTTGTCAGAGCCTAACGCCGATGTAATCTATGAAGAAACTCTCCCCGTTGAGGACGGCTGGAAGGTATTCGCAATGGAGTATCTCCCCGGTCAGTACGATCAGCGCGGCGACTCTGCGGAGCAGTGCGTTCAGCTTCTTACTCAGGGTGAGCGTTGCAAGGTTCTTACAGCAAGAGTAATTGCTCTCAAGGGCAATATTACAGACGAAGAGCTTGTAAAGGTTGAGGAGTACCTCATCAACCCTGTTGAAAGCCGTCTTGCATCTCTTGAAAAGCCAAAGACTCTTGATATGGAAATTCCCGTTCCCGAAAATGTTAAGAGGGTAGAGGGCTTTAACAGCTGGAATGACGATGAGATGCAGAAGTATTACGATTCAATGGGCTTTGCAATGACACTTGCAGACCTCAAGTTCTGCCGTGATTACTTCAGAGATACAGAGCACCGTGATCCGTCGGTCACAGAACTTCGTGTAATTGACACATACTGGTCGGACCATTGCCGTCACACAACATTCCTTACAAGACTTGAAGAAATTGAGATTGAAAAGTCTGCTCTCGGCAAGGTTATTGAGGACGCACTCAGCGAGTATTATGCAACCCGTGACGAGGTTTACGGCAAGGATACAAAGAGAATCGTTTCACTTATGGATATGGCTCTCATCGGTATGAAGTCACTCAAGAAAAAGGGACTCATTCCCGACCTTGACGAAAGTGAAGAAATCAATGCCTGCTCAAT
>OMCT01000433.1_pt1 | contig 33163 bp, 36 predicted proteins | sample 1674301 | NCBI WGS metagenome assembly OMCT01 (sample SAMEA103958158, study PRJEB25191) | human gut metagenome
CGAAGCAACTTACATTGTTCTAAGGACAGAATAATCTCTTTCGATTCTTTATATACAGCTCATGTCTGATGGCATGAGAAGAGAACTCGTGTATCTGTCTTCATATGCAACTAATCGCTATTTTATCCCGAATTGGGGTATTCGTATAATCTTTTAAGTGGATATTCTTATATTAAGCCAAAAGTCTCTTTGCATATTCACGCAATCTTTGCAGGTGCTCCTGTTGGCTCATGCCGCCTGTCTCAATAACCGTATCGAGCACTTGCCCCAAGTCTTTGTAGGCTATGTTTTCATTCTCCTTGTGCAACATTCCATTCTGTTCGCTATACAAGCCAAAGGTTTGCTTAACTCGGTTATTGGTTACATAGAGCCTACCTTGGTAGTTGAAGCCATTAACATCCATCATTAAGGCAGCCACGTTTTTCTCCATCCCATCAACCGTGATTTCTATTTGAGTTGCAACCTTGTTTTTTACTCCCCAACTATACACCACATTAAGCGGTGTGGTGAGAGCCAACTGCTGCAAGATGATGCATACGGTTTTTCCAATTTGTTTTTTCCTTAATTTTTTCATACTTCAATGTTTTTAGCAAAGGGTAAAGCAGTGAACCTTACCCCTTGCGGTAAGTACTAATCAAATTCAAATGGGTGTATATAAAAATAGGTGTCGTCTGTGTCATAGACGTATTCATTGATGAAGTCAACCATCTCTTCGTTTGTCCGTTCACCTTGAACAATGCCGGTTTTCTCAACCCATGCCTCAATAGCATCGCAGATGGTGTCATACACATCTTCACAAACATCTTCAAAGTTGCCACCAGAAGAACTTACACAACACTCTTCTGGAAAGAAACATCCTTCATCGTGGACATAAAATATCTCACATCCACATTCTATCTCTCGATAACTAATGGAAAGTTCATTGCCTAACACCTTATTCAATTCATCAAAGAACAGGTCGCAAGCGGACCATGCACTTTCGGTGTCAAACGACAATAGCCCTCCATCCTCGTCATCCTCGAACTCTGCCCAGTAGATTTTTCCACGAACAGATATACCGCTATGCTCATAGTCAATGCCATAGTGCTCTGCCAACTTGTAAAGATAGACATCCTTACTATTCACCCCCATCATCTGAAGGGTGTTCCAAAGGTTGCTCAATGCCTTGCGTGAACCTCTTACCTTGTACTGCGTATCACAAATATTGCTCATACTTCAAAATTTTTATTTTGGCTCTGCCGAATGAATGGTCGCTCGGAAAAGCCGAAGTTAAACTTCATCTTTACTCTCGCTTAAATTTCATTTCCCTTTCGTAGAAAACTACTTCCGGGATTTGTTAGAAATTATGTGCCTTAAAAAGGTGTTATGCACATCGATGCAAGGTTTGGCACCAAAATACGACCCGTAGGCGTGGAGATTTTGGAAGCCAAGCAGAGCCTTGACCTTGCAAAGCGATAAGGCATAACAAATACCTTTGCACAATAATTTCAATAAATCTCGGAAGTTATATTGAGTATGAAAAAAAAAGAACCGCATACCTTTATAGACTAATTGTCTACAATGGTATGCGGTAATATATGGGATAGTGTCTATTCTAATCTTTCCAGATATTGAAGATGTCGTACTAGAATGGAGGATCATCTGCTAAAAAATCACCAAATTGCAAATCATCGTTGTTGCTATTTGCCAATGACGTTGGTTGAGTCGTAAGTTGAGGTTCCATAGAACGGTTAACATTCCAAGCTCTAATGCTATTAAACCATCGGTCCTGCCACTGACGAGCATCTACATCAAACGAAACTGTGAGCTCTTCGCCAATCTGTATTTTGAATTGCTCAATCTTTTCTGCACCGAATACCTCAAAACACATTTTCTTTGGATATTGCTCATGTGTTTCAATGACGTATTCTTGCATTTTCCATTCATTGCCAGCTTTCGACACACCGCCTTTAGGCTGGAGTATTGCGATTATCTTTCCTGAAATTTCCATTGAGAGTAGTTATTCTTTAATGATTAGAGCAGCCATTCTATTATGTGCTACAGCAAATTGTACGATTGTATCTTGCTCTAGAAACGAAAGTTCGGTTTGGAAACGTTTATTCATTACTTCCAATACTTGCTCTTTGCACTTTGCGCTAAATAAGAGTATAGATGACAATGCACAACATAGAGCTTGATTGACTATTTTTTTTGGTATTCTACCACCGAGCTGTTCGTAGAGCTCGGTGGTGAGAATATGTTCTTCCTGTTTGCCACCAGGAAACATTTGACCATAGACTGCGGCCAAAGCATTAGTTATGGCATTGTGTTTCTTTACAGGATTCATCAATGAGTCGCATTATACTCTTCTCTGGTTTGATAAGTTACAATAGGAGTTTTACCATTCATAAACTCATCAATAGAAATATCAGAGAAGAATCGGTTACACATGAGTCCATCGACTGCTCTTAGGCGGGCATACTGGTCGTTTGAAAGTCTGTTACGTCTATCGTATGCAGCCTTGATGCTTGCAAGCAAAGAGGAACTTTGTCTTCTCAAATCAGAAATGGCCTTTCTCGTTCCTTGATTGGTGCCATTTTTCAAAATGGAGTTGTACTCATCAATTATAGAATTGTAGCAATCTGCATACACTTTCCATGTTGTAGGATCCTTTTCTTTACTGATAAATTGCTCAGCCTGTTCAGTCTGTTCGGCTAAAGCATCAAGGTTATTGAGACACTCTTGATGAAATCGTTGTGCCATAATTAGTGGCGCAGCCATTTCGTCATAAGTCATAGGCTTAAATTGTGAGTTAACCACAATTTGGGCATTTGCGCTAATAGCTAAAAACATAGCAGCTATTATGAATATATACTTTTTCATTTTCATTGTTGTAGATGTGTTTTTTACTTAATACCGAATTAATCAATGTTCCAATAGGCATCAGGGTCGCCATCAAAGGCATCGTTAATCACATCGTCGCTATAGCCTTCGACATCTTGAGCATAGGAACCTGCGAACTCTCCGTAGTGAGTACCATAGTCTTCATCATCTTGATACTGATCGTCATAATCAAAATTTTCTTCGTACATATCAATAATATTTTTGAGTTGAAAAAAATAGTTACCATGTCCAAATGGAGCTATTGCTGTTGTTGCTACTCTGTTGAGTCGTTGTATTACCAAACATATCGGTACGACCAGTGGTTGAAGTACCGGTGGTTTGACCATAAGAGTTACGATGAGTGGTTGACGTGTTTCCAAACATATCGGTACGACCTGTGGTTGAAGTACTAGTAGTTTGACCATAAGAGTTACGATGAGTAGTAGTCGTGTTGCCAAACATATCGGTACGGCCAGTGGTTGAAGTACCAGTGGTACGTCCATATGAATCGGTATGGGTAGTAGTAGTGTTGCCGAACATATCGGTGCGACCTGTGGTAGAAGTTCCAATGGTACGACCATAAGAATCGCGGTGAGTAGTAGTAGTGTTACCAAACATATCGGTGCGACCTGTGGTTGAAGTACCAGTGGTACGTCCATAAGAATCACGGTGAGTTGTGACGGTGTTGCCGAACATATCGGTGCGAGTTGAGGTTGATGAACCTACATTGAACTGTGCGAAAGCAGAGCAGCTGACTACTGCGAGGACTGCTGAAAGGATGAACTTTTTCATTGTTATTTGTTTTTGAATTAATACTCTTGTTTGGTTCTTATATCTCTTTATTCCAGAGATGCGAGAAAGGTAAACGAGAGAAGAAGATTTTTTTGAAGAAAATTTTTCGCCTTGCTGTTTTATAGTTAAAAGGCACACAAATCGCCTTTGACTACCTTCCAATCTTTAACTTGAATGCGATAAAAGACGGTAGACGAACCCTGAGTGAGTGCCAACATGTTTCCGCCTTGGTATGGATCTGGTACTATTTCGACCTTAACTCCGGCATTGCTTCTCTTGATTGCGTGAAACTTTCCACGAATATAATCTATGTATCCATGATAATCCAGATATTCTAAAACCCATTGGCTATCATGTCGAAATGATTCATCTAGGTTCTCTATAATCAATTCAGGATTTAGAGTTCTCCATGCTTGCGCAAATATAGCAACAAGCACTTCTTTGTTTTGGTACGACATACTATTAGTTTTAGATGATTCTTATTATTTGTTTAGGCATTCCGTATTGATGGCTTTTGCTGGAGTAACAGAACACCTGATACTGCTTATCCTTCGAGGGGATGTACTTCAATGCCATATCCAAGGCGGAAATGGTCCTTCCATACTCCTCGTTATGGTTTCTGATGATAGATAGCCAAGCATAGGCATAGCCATTCTTGGGGTTTTCTTCAAGTTCCTTGTTGAGGTACTCCAAACCTTCGTTGAAGTCTTCTTTTTGAACGGCTTCAACACCACGAGAATAGTTGTAAGATTCAGGCCGAGAAACATTTTGTCCCCAACACAAGCCAGTCGTAACCAGCCAAACGAACATCGAGATGATTTTCTTCATGATGATGGATAATATTAAGTTTTAGACTTTGATTTTGCCTTGTTGAAGATCAACTTGAAGCGATTGGTAAACAGACAGCAAACCATTTGTTATGGCACCGTCTTTTTCAAGTAGTTCAAACGGTGATTTTGTTTTAAGGACTATGATAAGATCCGATATGATGTTTTCTGCGTTCACCTCAAACATCATATAATCTATCATGGAGTCACCTTCTTCCCAGAAATCGCTATGCCATCCATACTTGTACTTTTCCCATGCAAAGAACAATACATTTTTGAAGGCTTCGAGCATCTTGTTGTTTTGAAAGGCAACAATGGTATCACCAGTTTTCTCTCCGATTTCACTAAACTTTTCCTGAATGTGTGATATGATGTCGATTAACGACTTTATATCACTAGATAGGGGTTTCTTTACTTCCATAGTCATTATAGTGTACGTATTACTTTTGCAGTTTCAGTATAGTTCTCACGTTGTTTGAATTTGATTTCAGAACCAGATTCTTGCAGTTCCTTTTTATTGCAAATGCGAGCAATTGGGAACTTCTGCTTAAACTCATCTTTTAGCCAATCCATATTCCAGAGGTTGCCCTTCTTGCCCATAACAATCTTACATAGGTCATTAGTATAGGGTGACCTCTTAGCTTCCTTATCCATTGAGTAAGTCATGGTCTGTAGCCATAATTGCATATAGTCATTGTTCGGTTGTTTAAGAAGTCGGTTGACTACCAATGCTGATATTTCTTTCTTTTGGTCGGCATCGCAAGTATTCAGCAACTGGCTAATCACCCTGAGTGCATAATGGCTACAGGACACATTATCGATAGCGATCTGTGTTGCAATGGCTACTATCGGACGAATATTCTCTTTGATGGGAGATACGGTAAACGTCTTAAGCGTTTTAAATATTCCTTCTTTTGCAGAACCCAACTGCTCCAATTCATCTAATTCTTCAGCTATATCATCAAGATCGTCCCAAAGTTCAACTTGCGACAATGAATCGTCGTTGTCTTTCGGTTTAGTGTCTTTTGTTGACTTTTGAGGATGAAGTTTATCATCAATTCTTTGGCTTAGATCAGAAAGTAACGTCTTCAACTGTCCTGAATTAGGAAATTCTTTTCCGAATTGATGGATAAACAAAAGATGCTTTTGGATGCCATCGAAGTCACATCCCTTCTTATTGAATATGGGCGTATTATAGATATAGGCAAGTTTGTCTCCTTTGATGGAGTTGCCAATAAGGTCATCTGTTGTCTGCGTCTTTTGGCTATTCATCTCAAAGCCTAATCGTCTTAGCACGGATTGAAGTATATATGAAAGTTCGCTCAACGACTCTTTGTCATCGCAGAAAATTCGATAGTCATCACGATAGCGTAATATCTTGTACTTACATTGAATGCCATGACTTTTGACTTCTTTACAGAATAACATATCAGAATAAGCTAGGAGGATTTCAGCTAATAAGTCAGATAAAGCACTACCTTGAGGAAGGCCCACTAACAAGTTCCCTTGGTATAAACGTAAGAGGTTTGATATGTTAGTAACAAAACGCTTTTGATTGAAATCCTTAATCTGTTCACTCTCTTGGAAACTAATATGGCTGTTGAGAGCTTCCACTATAAAGTTTGTATTGATAGAGCCATAACAGTTTCTAATGTCTGAGATAAACATATAGGGGTACTCCAGCGATAGTTCGAGAGAAGCTTGCTCAAAGTTGCTCCACCAATTCAATATCGTCGTTGAGTTGTGGAACGCCTCTTTTTCTTCTGCAATCACTGGAAGAGAACAAGCGGTTACAGCAGGTTGCTGCACAGCTTTGAACCATGCTTTAAGATAGCTCCAGTTGTCCTCGGTACAGATTTCTCTTGCGAAGAAATAGTAAATATATGGATTCACGAATGCGATGGGGCGTACTGCGTACTTACCATCTTTATTGAGATTCATTGTATAGTTGAGCACCTCAGTGTTGAAGCGGTTGCCTTGCACGCAATCTTCAAATACTTTAGCGCCTATCGTCTTACGAACATGCTTCAATATAGGAGTCATGTCGAGATATTCAGGCAATTCTAAAGTGCTGTAATTTGAAGCACTCATAAAATAATCGAGCGCATCTTTGTAAGTCAATGATAAAATATTCTTTGCCATATCGGGATATTTAATTTATTTCTTTGCTTATATATTCCCAAACTTGGGCAAAGGTAAATGGTCAATGGCCTTAATCATCGACTTTTTATAAAGAACAAGCGCTTAGTCTTCTTCAAATCAGAGACTAAGCGCTTGTCGGGTATTGATGCTAAATAATATTAGAAGAGAATTCCGCAATTGTAGGGCATCAAGACTTCTGTATCTACTTCAAAAATATCTGAGACTTTATTCTCGATAATTGTGATTTCAAGAAGTTCTCTTTTGAGACCTCCCCAATCTGACCAGTAACAAACTGAGATATAATATTTGTTGTTCTTCTTAACAACTTCAGGAGAAAGGTCTATAGCCATCAGGCGTTTTTTTATCGGATAAGAATGCTCTTCACGCATAAATATCATATTGTGGCAATCGTTTGTCGAATAAATATATGTACGTCTATCATATCCTCCATGCCAAAACATTGGTAATAAACGCCATGCAGAATTGAGCAAAAAAGCCTGCCATGCTCCCATAGGTGAATCTTCAACCTTGATATAGTCCCAAATTTTTGTATCATATACGCCATCTTGGTCTATGTACAGCTTACTTTTATCGCCTATACCAATTTCTTTAGCCAACTCAATCTCTAAATTACAGTTGTTTGGAAGTGACAATTTATCCAAAACCGGCAGGAGGTTATTGTACAACTTTTTTTCTATCTTTTGGTAGAGAATAGAAGCAACATTTAAATAATCTCCTGCTGCTACATTTCCTGATTCATTAAAGGCATTTTTATAGGTCTCTAATGCGATACGTTTGCGTTCCTCCGCTATTTTTTTCTTCTTTTCATTCTCGATGTTTTGCTTTCTTGCTTTTCTATCTTTGACACAATCCTCTATCAACAAATAAGGAATCAGAAGAATACACAATGGTGCAAAAGCAATAATGATGAGATAAAGATACCATTCGTTTCTATTAAACAAATCGGTATCCTTTTGCTTAACCTTTGAGTAAAGAAATATACACAGCAAAATAAGCCATGAAATTCCATAAACAATCAATGTAATTTTCATATTAATGTTTGATCTTATTGTTTACATATCTATTCCATAAAATGAAGAAAGGTAAACGCACAATTGGTGTTTTGTGCGTAACCTTTCTTCAAAACATCGGCCTAACCTAATTGCTATATCTTCTCAATCTTCTTGATAAGCTCAGCAGCTTTATCAGCTATCGCCTTTCCTTGATTGTCTTGAATAATTTCTTCGAGAATCTTGATTGCGGCCTTACGGTCATTGTCTTTAAGATGGGCAATGGCTAAGTTCCATGCTATATCGACGGTATATAGCGAATAGTCGCTATATTCGTCGCTCTTGGCCAATGAATAGAATTTGGTCAGTTGTCCTATTGTCTCGGTCAAATTATCGCCAGTTTCTACATCTTTGAAGACGCTGGATAGCTCTTTTAATGTATTGTCTTCTGGACTACGGTAGATGGCATCCATTGGTTGGTAATATTCTGCACCAAGAGAAATGGTTTGGTCGTATTGGTAATACTTATATCCACCAAATCCTACAAAGAATATAACACTTGCAGCTGCGGCATATCGTGCAACACGAGGCCACAATCTCACCTGTTTAGCAGGAAGTTTTGCTGTTCTTCTATATGCGGTTTCAGATTGTTTTCCGATTCTGCCTATGATGTCTCGGGACGCTTCTTTAGAAACTTCACCCATTTGTTCCACAGCTAATGCGATGACTTGGGCACGTTCTCTTAAAGCTGGAATCTCTTTCAGCTTATTAAGATATTGTGCTTCCTCTTCTGGCGTGAGTTGTTTTTTGAGGAAACGGTTGGTCAAGTCATCAAAATGGCTCATCTGGTCGTTGGACCAAATAGCGGCTTGATAGGCTTTCTCATCAAGAGCGGCTATACCCTTTATGACAGCAACATCCCTTGACGAGCGGAGTTTTCCCATCTCATCAATGGCCAGTGCCAAAGTCTTAGCACGCTCAAGCAAAGCTTTGTCAGCCTTTAGGGCTTCGATGAAAGCCAACTCTTCTTCATGAGTAAGCTGCTTTTTTAAGAAGCGCTCTACTCTCTTATCAAAGTCTTCCATACTATTCATAAAACTCTTTGATGATTCTCATAAAACGTTCTTTTAGCTTGCTCATACACTGGCTCTTTTTGGATTTCACAGAGTCGGGACCATTGAAGCCAATCAACTCAGCAATTTCCTTCATTTGAAGTCCATCTCCATAGTATGACCATAATATTTCCTCGCAAGGGCTGGGAAGGTCCTGAACAATGTCACGCATCGTTGCCCGCTGTTCAGCTGTGATGCCATCGCCCAAACCGAGTATGGTTTCAATCTGAGAAGTGTTATACTCATCACCCTCCGTGTTTTCTACCGCGCCTTCAAATGAAATATTGTCCGGCCGTCTGTCGAGCAACTTCTTTCCTTTGTTCATGCATATCGACGTGAAATAGGTCGATAAGGAAGAAGTAAGTTCTACTAGTTTTCCACTTTGAATATTCTGATAGAGTGCAATGCAGGCCTCTTGATAGATGTCTTCGGCATCATCATGAGAGAGAGCAAGGCGATTTTGCAGAACAACAAGTGTCTTGTTTCTCTGCTGCTCGAAGAAAAGGTTGAGTATCTTCTCATCGGGTATTTCAAATATATCTTTTTTTGCCATTGTTATTTACTGATTTCAATTACCATATCTTGTCTTTTGGCATCAATCTCTTTTCGCATGAGACCTTGTACCTTGTAAACCCAGGCATCATTATGACCTAACTGGGTTGTTGAAAGGACTTGGTGTATGTAATAAGACATTGGTCCGTAGAATTTTCCATTTTTCTTTGTTTCGGCATTCACCTGTGTACTCTTACAAGCTTCCAAAAAGATTGCCGGTGCTTGGCCTGTTTTTATAGGTACCACAAAATGCGTACGACTACTACTTTTGGCTCTATATACCTTGCCACTTGGTGAAAAACCACGCTTTGTGCCTCTCGTGAAAGTTTCATCATCAAAATCGCGCGACGCTTTTCCTGCATGACAAGCATCGACAACGACATAGAGTTTCCCTTTACTTCCAAGTTTGAAACGCAAAGCATCAAGGTATTCTGCAAGTACATCATCCGTAATGTGGTTTTTACCCTCGTATGTGCCTTTTTTGTAGGCTATCGGTGCATCAACAGGTACAAGACTCTCATCCCATCCGTCATCCTCATCGCCATTTTCATCTTCAAATGGTTGACCATGGCAAGAGAAATGCAGATAAACGATGGAGCCCTTAGATACCCTATGCGTCAACTGCTTGAGTTGCTTTAGGATGTTAGCGTGGGTTGCTTTCGTTTCTGTAATAACGCTCACCTTGAATCCTTGTCTTTTTAGCATCGGGGTAATGAGTGACACATCATTGGTACCATGAATGTTGTTCCATTCATTGGCCTTGTTCAATGCGTGATAGTTTGAAATACCTACTAGCAAAGCATACTTCTTCTGTGCATAACTATTTGTTACACACAACAGTACCACTATCACTATTGTTATCAATTGTCTTATCATAGCGTCTTAATATTAATGCTACAAAGTTACTAATTTAATGCGTCCAAGAGGACAAATCCAGCCCAATAGTAGGGATCGGAATAGACATGCTCACCTTCAGACCTGTAGTTCTTCAAGTACTCCTGAGCTGCCTTCAAGGCATGTTGCTTACTGTTATTCTTAAGATAGTCACGATAGAACTCAGTCATGAATAACTGAGTTGCTTCGTCGTCAACCTTCCAAAGAGTCATCAAGATAGACTTTACACCAGCCTTTTTGAAGGCACGCTGGAGGCCATAAACGCCTTCAATTGGTTCAACCTGTCCAAGCCCTGTTTGGCATGCAGACAAGACGACTAAGTCCACTGATGAAAGATCCATATTTTCTATTTCTGCGCCAGTCAGAATACCATCATCTATGCCTTCTGGAAGTTTCTCGTTGTCAAGTGACAACTTCGAGCCTGCGAGTAAAAGGCCAGATCGCAAAACGCCAGTTTGTTCCATTATGGGCACTGATGCCTGGCGTATATGGTCTTGAATAGAACTTTCCTCTTCATTTTCATCAGACCAATAGAAACCATGAGTTGCGATATGTAATACACCAATATCTTTGCCCGATAAAGCCTTAAATGAAGTTTCATTGGCTTGCGACTTTGTCAAGAGTGTAGCTTTAATGCCTTTCTCTTTTAGCATCGCAGAAATATTATTGACCTCATCAAAAGTGGCAATACTAATGTCGTCTAACGAACCTCTTGTATTATTGCTACCATAAGACCTTGTTCGTCTTATCTGTGTATTTTGTGCAACATAATCATTCTTTTCCATTGCATAGTTTATGCCACCAATCAACACATAATCCGAACCCTTTTTTTGAGTTTTATCAAGAACTATCTCTGATGTAGAGGATACTCTTACGATTTGTTTGTCATACGAAATACTTTTTCCTTCATTTGATAGTATATTTTCAAAAGCGACACTGCTCATATATCTGTCAGGGGAGTAATATACGACAGAAGCTTCACCAATCTCACGAGCAAGAGGGGCCCAAAAGAGTTGATATAGTTTCGTTGAGGTATAATAAAGAGTGTCTGGAATAGCGTCAAATTGCGCTTCTGTACATAACCCAATTAAGTGTGGCTTGTCGTATGATTTCTTCAAAATCATGGCACAATAGCGAGGTTCACTTGTGAGTTTTTGAATGGAATCAACTTTCAGAGGCTTGGGAATGTTCGTGAATTCAATGGCCACTTCATTATCCTCTAAAGCATTTCTAATATCTCTCCATGTTGTTTGCTTCTTGCCTAACTTCAACTTGAGGGTTAATTCTCTGTCAATAGACTCTATGGAATCGTGTAAACACAATGCGACATTTGTGTCAGTAGCTTTAGCTAGTTCACTCCTTAACACCTGCAAATGTTGATATTTCTCACGCATCGTCGAATCAGAAGATGCTTGGATTGCATCTTGAATTTCTTTATACGTTCTCAAAAGCATGCCTTTAGCTTGGATGACATTATTATAGATACATCCTAACTTGGTTGGATCTGCCAACATCATCCAGTTAAACATAGGCAAATAATATCGATAGTGCTTCCAGTAGAAATCTCTTTCTTCTTTTGTCAGGAGCAGAAAATCGTTATTAATGCAGTGGTTGATTTGATTAGAATATCTTTCAGCTGTAGCAGTAGCCTCTGTGCTAGAAGAAAGCAGCTGAGCCAATGCTAAATTCATTCCTACTTCATTTTTCTCGTAGTTAGTCGTTGCATACGATTCAGCTTCTTTAAAGTACTTTTCTGCATTCTCATACTGAGAATCCTTCAAGTAAAAGTAAGCTAGATTATTGAGTGGATAAAACGCCTTAATATTATGCTGCTTCGAAATTTCAATCGCACGCTTTATTGCTGAAATAGCATCTGGCATACAACCAACAGATTCATAAATCAGTGCAGCATTAGACAGTAGGGCTACCATTGATGTCTGATTGATATTCAAATCATATTGTGTACGGATTGAATCTGATGAAACTTGGTTACTTGAGGATATTAAAGTAGTTACATTATTATCGAGACCAGCGCACTTATCTATATTCTCCATAACTACGTCAATCAGAATCTTAGCCCAAACACTTTGCCCCATATTACTCATGCTAAGAGCTAGATTTGCCAAGCATCTGATGTATGGATAGTTATAAACCTGCGCTTTTTCAAATGCGGCTTTTGCCTTCATTCCCCATTTGTAGGCCTCACGGTAGTTATGCAGTTGGTTGTAAACAACAGATAGGCCATCACAGATACAGCGATAAGGTTCTATTCCTGTTAATCCAACGAATTCAAGATATTTGATACCGTCAATGTATAATAATTGAGCCTGATTTGTCTTACCTATATTTACGAGAGCGTTTCCTATCATTTGCACTGCATAAGCATGATAAACTCGATGCTGTTCAATATCCAAATTAAGCTTGGTCATGAACTCTTTGAAATAACTAATCACTTCTTCATTTTGACCGGTAAAAGCATACTGAATTCCTATCATGAGTTCTTTATCCAAGCTAGTTCTGATGTACTTCAGGTCATTGAGTATAGCTTGATATACTTCTGTGTCTTGAAGCATAGCTGTCTCATATACAAGCTTGGCTTTCTCAAGGCTTTTCGTAGCAATAGATTTATCGTAACCGTTATAGACTTGAGCCACGCCAAGCCAATAATACACACGTAAAAACTGTGCATTATTACGGGTATAGAAGCTTGTGCCCTCATTATCAATCATAGCAACACACTTTTCTAATAATGGTAATGATTGCTTATAAAGATTTCCAAGTTGTGCATACGTTGCTGACAAATAATACCAAAAGAACACCTCTAATGCATTATTCTCATCAAAGTAATTTTTATTATCGGCCAAGAACTTCACTGCCTTTTCAGCACCTTCAGCATTATACACGTTTTCTGCTTGCTGACAAATGGAAAGATACCGTGGCTGTTGGATGTCTTGTCCGATAGCTGCTACACTTGAGCAGATTATTAGAATAAAAGCAAATACTATTTTCTTCATAATTTGATGCTTAATTGGTATTCAACTTCCGAGAGATATTTCTCTGTATTTGGGACTACTTTTCCCATATATTTGAGTTGTAATTCTTTGGACTTACTCAATAACTTGTATGATGCATTATAGTCCTTCTGCAATTGCATAAGACGGCCTTTGTTGTGAAGAACGAATATTATCTCTTGTGAGTCGCCTCCGTATAGGTTAGACAGAATTTTATATGCTTCATCTAGACATTCTTTTGCTTCTTCAGGCTTAGTACCCATAGTAGCTACAGCTCTTTGATTAAGGGCTGCAGCATACTCTTGGCTGTCACCACCAAACTTATTGTGCATGATTTTTTCATACTCAACAAGATAAGGATATGCTATATCATATTTCTTGCAGGACATAGCACAAGTTTTGACGTACTGCAAGGCTTCCACATATTTTTCAGCCAAATCGGGCATAGCTTTGACTTTTTCATAAACCATGATGGAAATATTGAGAGCTGCATCATACTTCATTCGCCGTAAAAGTATATCAGTTAGTTCTAAACCGACAGTGGCCCATTTGTGAGTATTTTTTTCTTTATTGAATAGCACTTCCAATGAATCTGCTTTCATTTTTGCATCAAACATCGTTTTTATGTTACGTTCGTGCTTTGTGGTAGCAGCATCTTCAAGTAAACCTTTCTCATTAACTTTTTCTTTCGCAAAATGAATCAAATGGAAAGCAGACTTATAATCGTCTCTTGTCGCAAAATAAACGGCACAACTATTTATTTGGGAAATGTAGAATGAGAACCAATCCTTTTCGTCAAATTGCTCTTGGTATTTACGCATTTGGGCTAAGCTCTTTTGAGTTTCTTGTAGGTTACCTAATAAAGCGAAGGCAGATGACTTGGCTGCATATAATGAAGTATACATATATTGGTAATTAGGTTCATTTGTCCTGGGTAAAAGTATTTCGGATTCGTTCAGCAACTTTATTGCTTCTGCTGGCTTTTGTTCGGTTATTAGTGTTATGGCATTATCTATTAAATCGGTAGCATAATCGAAACTTTGCGTATCAACATGAGGCTTGGCAGATCTCAAACGAGTTGCATATTCCTTTTGTCCACGCTTTTCGTAGATGTCAGCTAGTCCTTCAATCATGCTGAAGAAGTTACCTTTTTGTTCGGCATCAAAACCTCCAAAAACAGTCAAGCATTTAGAAATACCATCCTCCCATGCTTTCAAGGCATCATCAATGCGATTCAAAGCTTGATATACACTTCCTAATGCATAGCATACTTCTGGATACGAGTGTATGCCTATACCTAAAGAAGGCAATGTCTCTAGGTAAAGCTTTGCTATTCTCAAGTGTTCAGCTTTTGCTTCTGTATCTATGTTCTTGATTTCATCAATAGCTGCAGCATAGTAATGAAAGAGATATCTAGTACTATCAGGTTGTAAAGCCAATGAATCCATATTGATAGATGCAATAATGGTTTCAGCCTTCTTTATATCTTTCTTATTGAAATAATTGGGAAGGCTACTGATAGTCTTATTTAAAACACTTTGAGCGTTAATGGGCATAAAGCCCATCAACGCTACAAGAACAAAAGCAAACTTCTTAATGCTATGCATATTACTTAACTTTTAAGAAAATGGTTACTGATTACTCAAGAAGCCCTTTATGTATGGTTTCTAAGTAATAATGATATATGCATTTTAAAGAATCGGATAAAGATTCTACGTCTGAAGATTTAATGCTTTTCCATATGCGTTCAGCTTTCTCCGCATCTTTATTACCAAGATGCAAAGAAAGCTTTTCAAGTTTTTCTTCTACGATAGACTGTGCACTTAACTCACGCATATCAAAGAGACTTACCAGTAGCAGTATTATTACTAAGACTTTACCCATCATTGAGAGCGGTATCAAATGTTAGACAAATCGAAGAATTATATCTATAATGACCAAAGTTACAATACCAAACAAGATTTTCTTATTGGTATCAATTGCGCCTTTGAGCTCATCCTTGACCTTGTCATTCTTCTCTTCAATTGCCTTTACCGCATTTTGAAGAGAAGCCTCGTGGTTCTTGAGATTTGTCAGGACGTGATTGATATTTTCGTTGGCCGTTTGCAGGTCTTTAGTCTGTTGAGCACTTTCACTCACAAGACTTGATACAGCTTTTTCAATGCTATTGGCAACCGTATTTAGAGAGGATAAGTCTCCGGCAAGTGTATCTATCTTTTGGAGAATCTCCTTTTTAGAACCAGAAAAGTCTGAAGCAGAACCTTTCAAATCCGTAGCTGCTTGAACAAGTTTATCGACACCAGCAGAAGTCTGTTTTGAAAATTGCTCACTAGTATTCATGGTACTAGATTCAAAGCTCTTGATGACTTTGCCACACGAGTCGTTCATCACCTCTGTGGTATTAGAGACGACTTTCTTTGCGTTGCCTTCAATCTCTGATGACAACTTGCCTATATTAGAGACTAATTTACTAACAGAGGCTAAACGTTCCGTAACGTCGGAATCAACTTCTGAAACGACACCTTTCACCTCAGACTTGATAAGCTCTTTCAAAGAACCAAGTTGAGTGGCAATAGATGCCAATTGCTGCGAATAATCAGCAAGGTTCTCGTTGATTTCACTATCTGCTTCTAATACGTCATCAATCTGCTCCTTGGCAGCTTTGATGTCTTTCAAGTCGCTCTCTAACTGAGTGAGGACTTCGAGAATAGAATTATCTTCCATATCTTTATTTCTTGTTTTTGCTTGATTGAACATTATCTTTTCTGACTCCAACGAACTTATCTCTAAACATCTTTACCCAAGATGAGTGTATGATCAGTTCGGCTTCTGCATCCCAGCCTTTGATGAGCAGCATTTCCTTCTCATCAACGACATTGCGTCCCTTCTTTTGAATTTCTTCTTTGAAACGCTTCATGTTGGCATAGAAGTCCGGGAGGTTATGAATGGTTCGTTCTCTGAACTCCTTATATGCGCTTATATAGCTATTCCGCATTTCATTCGCAAGGTTTTTATTGTCGCCAACTCCAAGGAACAAAAGGCAATAAGCATTAAGCATATCAAGAGCAGGGTTAGTATCCGTCAAAGAACGGTGGATTAATCTAACAGCACCATGCAAGTGTTTGATGTTACCAATTTGTGAGTCACTTGGTCCCATCACGTCATCATCAACAACACGCAAGTACTTAAAAAGCACATCAAATGATGAATACTTACCATGATCCGTATCTTGAGTCAAAGAGAAAGGTTCCCCAAACTCTGTTTTATAGTCTTCGCGTGCGTATTTAGAATTGAAGTAATAATAAATGTCGTCTTTGAGGTCTTCATTTATTTCCAACCAATTTTTATCACTATGAATTGCTCTATTACAAAAGTCTTCCATGTCTTGCATTGCGCGTTTACGCTTCATCGCAATCTTTGTATAGACAAATTCTGTAATAAAAGAAAGGCATTGCTGTATCTCATTGTCGCCTCTCACCCCATGTGCCTTGGCAATTTCAATATCAGCTCGTTCATCAGTGTAGTATCGTTTCAAGAATTGCTTTAGTGCCACAAAATACTGCCCATCAGCTTTTCTCTTAGTTACAATACGAAACCGTTGATTGTAGTAGTCTTGAGTGAAATCATCGATAACACCGACACAACACATGCGATAGATAGCCTTTTGAAGGGCTTCTGTATAGTCAGCATAACCATAATTGTACGCTGGACGTGCAAAACCATGTCTTCGTTTACCCTCATCTTCAATACGAGTATCTTCTTCAGTTTTGAATCGAGGGAGGTTGTTCTTTGTGAGCATTTCATTTATCCAACGCACATCTTCTGGTGTGTAGGTATAAGAGATGTAGTAAACCAACTCTTCTTCTGGCTGAGCTGACATCAACTTATCCAAGAAGCCCGAAACGTTTTCAACATTCTTCTGCTCTTCACCAACTTCAACGATAGTGTTTGTATTCTTAGACATTAAGAAATACATAATCCATTTCTCAAAATCGCCTCCAATGAAGTTGTTCTTGTAAAAAAATTGATGTACTCCATAATCTACGGGTACTGCCTCATATATGCGAGTGCGTTCGTTTTGTTCACTGAACACTTGAGGACAATACATGATTGTGGACAAAGCCATCTTCCTATCTCGTCCCGCACGGCCAGCTTCTTGTACATAGCCTTCCAACGACCCCGAGTGATTTATGTTCAACGTGAAGCGTACGTTGGGTTTGTCAATGCCCATACCGAAAGCCTTGGTCGCTACCATGATATTGGTATCTCCATGAAGGAACTTGTCTTGTTCGGTAAGTACATCACCACCTACATAGTTACTTACACGTTGCGTACCAAGACCTGCAGCAATGGCACTTTTAACGCCTCGCTTTTTGGCTGAATTATTTACACCAAGAGAACCAACTCTATGGGGGCAAAACACAATGGCTGAAGCATTACTATTTTCGCTCGTTGCCCATTCGTCATCTACAGGAACAGTAATGTCTCGATTGCTGATTTCATTTATCACATCATCACCCATAATATTTTCTCGTTGGAGAAATCTACTTTTGATGCGTTTGATGTTATCTGGTTTCTCAAGTTCTTTAAGACAATCCAGAGATTCACCTAAAACTTGGGCCGCCATATCGTTTTTCCTTTCATAGACTGCCCATTTATCATTGCAACCAGAAGCATCGACTTGAACTACACGATATTGAAGTTCCAGTCTATTGGTGTTTTCATATCTAACAACAGCATCGTTATCTAAAGGGAAAGCACCTTCACCTGAAAGTTCTCGTTCAACATCTGCTAAAACGTCGAATGAAGCCGTAGCTGTCAAGCCAAACAGCGAAATATGTTCATGTCCCGAACTTTGCTTTGGCAAAACATATTGATAGAGATTCCTCCCTAAATGTAAATATGAGAATCTGAAATCATGTCCCCATTCTGAAACACAATGAACCTCATCAATGACACCATATGCAAAATATACATGTAGATCCTGCATATTACGTAGTCTCTGACGGAAACCGTGAATACACAAACGTTCAGGTGACATAAAAACGAATAGGCACTTTGAATGCTCCATATCGTATTCACGCTCAGCACGCGAATCTGCAACTTGTGAATTGATGTAGGTACAACAGTCAATACCGGCATTGATAAGACCATCATATTGATCCTTCATAAGTGATACAAGAGGGTCGATGACAAGACTAATACCCGGCTGTAGGAATGCAGCCAACTGATAAGTAAGTGATTTACCACCACCAGTCGGTAACAAACCGATAACCGATTTATTCTGTAAGGCCCTGGAAAGAATAGGAAGCTGACCTGGACGAAAATTCTCTTTTCTAAACAGTAACTGCAAGAAATATCTTAGATGCTCAACATCTTCGTCGATTGGTTTCTTTTCATCATTTACTAACGGATTATATTCCAATCCATCCGTAGTGTAGATGTACCGCTCTGCATATCGTTCCGTTGCGGGGAATACGCAATAGAAACTATCGTTACTTACTTGATATTCGGTAAAATTGCAATCTTCCCTTTTGGGAGTTGAAGAGTACCTAATAACTAAGTCGAAAGTCGTATTACGTATTTCTTCCGTCGGCACAAAAATAGCATTATTTTCAAGAAGCGGTGAATCCTTATAAACCTTGCTCGATATGACATGCAGATTTATGTATGGAATACGCATGTTGTCGAAGTCTTGAGACAAAGCAGAGAGGTGATTGAACATTTCCTTGAAATCTTCAACAGCCAACTTAGCAAAAGGAACGTCACATTCTTCAACGAGCACATTCCACTCGTCTTTCTGTAAATTCAAACGATGGCTAATCAAAGCTTCCACAAAAACCTTCTGCACTCTTGCTATTGCAATAGGTGTATAGAGCAATTGATTAATGCGCAAATCATCACCTAAATCTCCAGCCTTGGCGTACTCTTTTAGCTTTAGTTCGTCTGCGTGATCCAACAAAGAGTTGAAACGAAAACCGCCATAAAGGGTTGACGCTTCCGAACAAGACAATTTCTCGCTGAGCACATTTTCAACTTTTAATGAAGGTTTAGTTGGAAGCCCTCGGCAAACAATATTATTGAGTACGGCAAAGATTGGCTCAACGTCATCACTTATACTAGCACCAAGTTCGTATGGAGCATAAACATCAAAGTATGTGTGAGCAGTAAAATCCTCAACCATTGACTTCACAGATTCTAATGCGAAACATGCACGGAATTGTGAGGCAGGAAAATAATTATATTTAATAATCTGCCCACTCTTATCAGCCAGAAGCATTAAGGATAAAATATTATAGGTATATCCTAAAACTTCCTTTTGTGATTGCGCCTCGCGGAACTGCCATGCAAGTGGACGTTGGAAATATTGAAGAAATGTATTGTAGCGACTTTCTACTTGCTGGTAGTAGGGGCTAACGCAAATTATATAGTTATTCTTCGAAAGATTAACTAGAAGGTTTTCTGTAATATGCTTGAGACTGATTCCCTGAATGTCGAAGATATTGGAAAACAGGTGTACTGTCTTTCGCTTTTCAAAAAGTTTAATATCAAAATCAATTACTTCATCCAGTTTTTTATTGACTGTAGAAACTTTGATTTTGCTATCAATGGCCTCAATAATAAACTTAGCGCGATCAAGAGCTTTCTCGGAAGGCTCAATAAGTATGACTTCTTTTATTCGACAGTTATAACCTTTCTCTTCGAGATACTCATGAAGGAATATTGTAGCCAAGCCCTGTCCACAAGCCCAGTCTATTACGGCAATTTCACCAACAAAAGTGTCAGTCGGCATATGGTCAAAAGCAATGCGCAGTTTTCCCTTATGCCAATTTGTATATGCAGCTGCATAACCATTCAATTGGTCTTCTTGGTCGAAGATTTTTGCGAAATTCTTATCTCCATATGGTAAATCCCATGGACGACTTCGATATTCTGATGGAAGCATACCACGACACACCTCGGATATTGCATCCAAGGTGACACGTGGCAATTCCTTTATTCTATCTTTATACTTCGACATCTTATCTTCCTGTTATTGTTTCACATTGAAAGCCAGATTCTCTGGCTACTTTATAGTTCGCCAATGCAAGCTCTTTACTCGTATTAGCATAGCAATATTCGCATTGATGCGGGCAGGTATCGTATTGCCCAATATCTTTACTTACCATACATCCACACAGGTCTCGTTGCCCCTTGTCCTTGTTATCTTTCTTTTTGATGGCATAATGAACACCATCATCAAGCATGATAGCATTCTCAGGAATTACTCCCGGCTCATCAAATAAGCTTAGAGTAGAATTCTTAGTTCGTATCTCCACACCAAGGAACTTCATCAGGACTTCATCGCGCCAAGCAAAACGAATCATCAAAGTGTCATCCACGCAGTGGTTGGGTTGAATACCATATTCTTGATACTCAGGTTTCTCACCACAAGTAGCTAACTCGTAGTTCCAACCTTTCGCTTTATTGAGGGCCGACAGACGTTTGGCAAACTCGATCATCTGCTCTTGTGTCCATTCTTGATAATGAACATTGTTGCGAATGAGGTTATTCTTAACCTTCTTGTACGACTCAATATCGGCAAAACTAAACACGAGCTTTTCGGTGTAGCCAACAAGTTGGTCTCCAATATTTTCTATCTTACGCAGTAGGTCATCCATCGAAATTCGGTCTGTTAGGATAAGAGGGTCAAAACGCCATATGACACGCCCCATACCAAGCTTGTCAACAAGACGTCTGAATGTTTCAATACGTCGGTCAACAGAAGGCACGCCTTTTTCCAATTCTTCATCAACATAGTCGTTGAGAGTATATTGTATATAGCAATTTATCTTTGGTGAGTGCTGCTCTAACTTGTCCAGATAAGGAATTAGCTTTTCCGGATTTTTTGACCAAAACACTATGAAGCGTGTCTTTTCATAAGAAACATACGACTTCACGCCGTTAAAAGGGTTAGTCCAGGCGGAATACCCCTTTTCAAGCCGCTTAAAAAACCAATCTGCATAAAATGCAGGAATATCTGTACTTCGGCTTGCCGAAACTATGATGGGAGCTTGTGCTTTTACTACTCGTTCATCAATCGTTAAATCTGTATGTTTCCAGGTTGCCATATAAAATGTAATTTAGGAACGAATCAATAATCTTCAAGTATAGACCCAATAATTGAGGAAATGAATGACATTTTCTTAAGGATATCTTCTGGAGATACCGAAGCAAATTCAAAATCTGTCTTGGCTTTGTTGTACTCAGTTTGCAGCGAAGTGCTAATGACTTCTGGGTGCATCTTCACTACAGGAGAGATTATTGTTGCTGAGAAAAACATAAATTCTCGTACAAGATTTTCTGCTCCTCCATTATAGTTTGATATACTAAAAATGGAAGAGTGGAACGGGTGTAGATTTGCTTTCCTCAATATGTCATTAAACTTAGGATACAAATTATGTTTACCGTAAGCGCAGATTAAAAACAAGTCTAATGCAGCTGCGAAGAAATCTTGTTTGGTATTTGCTTTTTTGAAATATTCCGCAATACAATAGAACCCATTTTCCGCCCATACTTCTCTAATATCATTGTCATGCATCCAATCATATTGCAGACAAAGACAAAAGACCTCAGACAATCTATCTTTTTCCGAAAATCCGGTAATAAGTTTGCCACTTCCTGGTTTATTTAGTTTGCTGTATAATTGGTATAGCTTACTTTGTAGCAAAGACTTATCCCCCGATTCAAAAATGCTGATTATACTATCAACATCAGGCTTGATAGTATATGTATTTTGTGTAGTGTTGATGGAAATCTCTTTGCGATACTCTATATCGACATTTCGATCGTACATGTGAAGCACACATTTTGTTACCTTGCCATTCTTCAAGAATACGGAAAGGCCATAATCGGACATGTCAATGTCTTGATAGCCAAATGGAGTCTGAGCACTTACCATATACCCTCTAAGCGTCACTTCAGTAGTTGTTGACTTGATGACACGCATAGGCTTCGCCGACATCTGAGGCTGACCGGTATCGCCATTAATCATACGAACGATATAGCCATCACCGCTTTTAAGTTGATAGCCACTGCAACCATTTTCATTCTTTTCAACCTTAACAGTACGAGGGCATTTCTGAAGACCTTTTATCGGATTGCTATTCTCGTAACGTTGATGCTGATTCGATTCGAACACAAATGGTGCAATACTAAGTTCTACCGCTTTGGTAGTAGAACTTGCACTCGTTGTTTGCCTTGAAGTCGTAGTTTGCGGCTTAGCGGCAGGCTGTGGCATATAAGTTCTTGCTTCCTTCTTTTTGCCAAATATGAAATCTAATAGTCCCATAGTGTATTTTTTTGTAATGCAAGGATTAAATCCAAGTGTGTTATTTATATACCTATATTCCAATTGACATTGAAAGGTAAACGAGCTTAGGCATCAATCTTGCATTTACAGATTTAAGATTACGTCGTAGATGCTCTACCACCTATCTGTTAACGTACTTATTCAAGTTGTTTATACTCTTCTTGGAAACGTCAAAGTAGCAATTTGGAGAGCCGTCTTTCAACCGTTTGATACGGAATCCAGCATCATACATAGCCAAGATTAAGGTGCCATTACTAACATAATTGATTGCGCCTTGGGTGTCAATATGGAGAGCACGTTCTATCAAATGTTTTAGTCCGTAGGACGTGGAAGATGTATTAATTCTTTCGATAGGGCGAAGATAGCACGCAATCATATCGCGCGCAGCTTGTAGTTCAAGGTCATTGAAATCTTTTACATTCAAAGGAGCATCGCCACCATTGAATCCACCAGGAGTTAGTACACGAAGTTCTTCTTCGTCTTCGTATTGATAGAAGTCATAACCGAGGTTCTTATAAAAATCTACTGTTGGCATATCTAATTCGATTTATTTTATTGTTGCCAATGAAGGAGTCTCAACCATCCTAGTCACCAACGACCGGAAATTGATTTTGAACTCCTCGTTCATATATTCCTTGTAGAGCGACATATCCTTCTGGCGTTGTCTGCGTACGATGCGGTCGATAATCTTATCCAACGCTTCTTCTGCAGCTTGCTTGTCAGGATTGCCCACAATGAGAGTGACATAGTCGTTATCTTGCTTGACTGCGTTGGCAATGGCTGTGAGCTTCACTTTCTGCTCCTCTGGCGTGGTGTCCCATCCCTTGAACCACTTACGCCCACCGTGAAATCCATGTTCTAAGAGTTTTGTCTCACCCAACGCATCGCCATTGTACTCTTCTACAAGTTCGAACTTAAATGTTTTATCCTTTGGTGTTACACTATTCCTGTATGCACTATCACCACACTCTTGATTGGCGGCAGTCACAATGGTTTTGAAACACACGCATCGTTCGTCTGACATAAAGAATTACTCCACAATGTCACCACATGTTTGTTTACGAACCTGTATTTTTAAGGCTTCGATGAGGTCATCTTTAGATTTTAGTGTTTCATCTTTTGACTTCAATGTCTCATCCTTTGCTTTGAGAGTTTCTTTCATAGTTGATATTTCTCTTCTCAAAGAATCGTTTTCCAGCATCAGGTTAGTGTTAACACTGACATTTCCAACAGAAACAGAATTATTGTTACCACTGACATTAGTGGTTTTGAATGTTCCACCCTTGCGGAAATAATCCAACGGCATATGAAAGAAATCGGCCAACACCTCCAATTTAGAGAGGCTAATATCTTTTGTACGTCGGAAATAGCTCATTGTCTGTTTGCTCTTCTTGAACAGCAAGCCTATTAACTCCTGCTGTTGCTCTTTTGTCAAACCTGCATACAGGTTATCTATCAAATCTAAATTCAGCATAATACTATATATTATTACGATAACACTGGGTTAAAATGTCTTAATACGCCCAATATATTGAGCATTATATTTTGTTTTATCCAAAGTTTGTACTACTTTTGCATGCAAATATAATCAAAATCTCAGATAAACAATCAGAGAATGGTAATTATTTTGCGATAAAATATTAAGCAAATGACACAAAAGGAAATTGCAGACTATTATAGTAGGCTATCGAACGGTGAGAAAGGGCGTTTTACCGCTTTCCTTAGTATGACACTCGGTGGCTCTCCGCACACTTGGCAGCAAAAGATCTTGGGGTGGACTCGCAATATAATGGGCAGACCCATGTCACCAGTTGTCGAAAAGGAACTAACTTCAATTATCGAGAAAGACAAATGGAGGATGTCGTATTAAAATATTAAGCATCGACGTATATAATGAAGCGAATAAAGGACAAATACATAGACATTGTAAAATCACGAGTTGATATTTGCCAGCTCGTGGTAGACCTCTGTCCTGGTACGGTGTTAAAGCCGTCTGGACCACATAGAAAGAAATGCTGTTGTGTCTTTCATCAAGAGGAGACCCCCTCCTTGATGTTGGACACCACCATGAACCGTTACAAATGCTACGGATGTGGGAAAAGCGGCGATGTCATTTCTTTTGTAGAGGAGTGCCAAGGCGTTGGATTCATTGACGCTATCCGATGTCTTTTGGATATGTACTGTCCCGATGTCGATACACATGATCTTTTTGACCAAAGTACGACCCCAGAACAGGAGGAACGTGACAGGAAAGCAGAAACCATGTATATCTATAACCAGTACGCCCAAGAGTTCTTTCGAGCACAGTACGAAGCAGACAATGATGAAGCAGCTGCGTGTCGTAGATACGCCGAAAAAACGGATGGTTCGACAAGTGGACGGTGGGATAAGGATTTCTGCCGAACATTCGGTCTTGGCTACAGCCCAGCAAGAGGGAACAAATTTCTTCAATATGCAAAGGACAAGGGACTAAATCTGCAAATACTGGTTGAGATCGGTTTGCTCGGAGAGGATGACAGTCGCCCAGGTAACTACTACGACTTCTTCCGTGGGCGCTTGATGATACCGCAGCGTGATAGATATGGCAGGGTACAGACCTTCACGGCAAGAAGTATCAATCCACAGGCGGCTGTCAAATACCTCAATGGACGTGACAGCCTTATATACCGAAAGAGCACATCCATTTTTGGTATTGACATAGCCATGAAAGCTGCACGACAATCGGGTAAGGTGTATCTTGTAGAGGGCGCACCAGATGTTATGCGTCTTCAATCATTGGGTATAGCCAATGTGATAGCCTCACTCGGAGGCAGTTGGTCAAAGGAACAACTTGGATATTTCAGCAAGTTCAGTTGTAGTCTGTGCTTCATCCCTGACAGCGACAAGCCCAAGGATGGTGAGAAATTTGGAGCTGGAGAAAAGTTCGTATTTGCCAATGGCAGATTGGCAACAGAGATGGGTTTTCAAGTCTCAGTGCGTGAAATACCCAAAGAAGGTAACGTCAAACAAGACGCAGACTCATACATCACCTGTCTTGAACGTTGGGAAGGTCTGACAGAAAAGGACTTCATACTTTGGTATGCCGACAAACACTACGATACAGAAAGCACCAACGATGACCAGCTGAAAGTTATCAGCGATGTATGCGACCTGCTTGTCAACATACAATCGGAGGTGCTTCAAGCTTCTCTGTTGACGGATCTGAAAGACAAATACCGTAAAGCCTCTGTTTGGAAAGGCGCTTTAGCAGACGCTGCAAGAAGACGGCAGGAGCAGAAACGGAGACAAGCCATCAAAAAGTCAGATGAGCTTGAAGGCTATCGTTTCTACAGAAAGGGCTATCACTATTATGACCTTGACCCACAAGGACGTGAAAGGGCTTGGACAAACTTCATTATTCGTCCGTTGTTCCTCATAGCTGATGACAACAAGCCAAGCCGTATCTTTGAATTGGAAAACGAAAACCGCATCAAACGAACCATAGAGCTACAGCAAGCCGACGTGACAAAGCTTGACCGCTTCAAAGAGAAAATCGAAGGCAAGGGTGACTTCCGTTTCTTCGAGAAACAGGAAAAATACGAGTTATTGAAAGCATACATCTACGGCAAGACAGAAGAAGCACAGCGAGTACCGCAATTGGGGTGGAACAATATAGGTGAGAGAGGCTTTTATGCTTTTACCAATGGTATTGTATATGAAGGAAAGTGGAAGCCTGTCGATGACTATGGCATCATCCGACTTGACAATGAGAATTTTTACTTGCCGGCTCTTTCAAAGATACACAAGCGCAACAAGAATGCCTATGTCAATGAAAGACGTTTCATCCATGCTCCAAAGCGTGAGGTTGGTGCCCAAGAATACTTCATGTTGCTCCATGAGTTATATGGAGATAATGGTATAGTAGCCATCTGCTTTTACCTCGCCACATTGTTTCGTGACATCATCACTGATACGACACGCTCTTTCCCTATATTGAACATCTACGGCAAGAAAGGCACTGGAAAGACAGAATTTGCGTTGTCGCTCATCAATCTGTTCCAGAGAAATCCAGAAGTCAGCAATTTGGACAGCACCACCTACTATGCTATGGGTGACAAATGTGCTGAAGTCAGCAATATGCTCGTCCATTTTGACGAATACAAAAACTCGTTGAGCAAGAAGCATATAGACTTTCTGAAAGGTATCTATGACAATGCCGGACGCTCGAAAAGGTCAGCAGACGGGGAGCGAAGGGAGTCCACGAATGTAGACTGTGGTGTTGTGCTCACCGGGCAAGAGATGCCAACGGCAGATATAGCCCTGTTTTCAAGAGTTATCTTCTTGGAGTCTCAGAGAAGTGAGCGAACAAAGGAAGAAACTGACAAGTACCAGACATTCATGAAATTGCGCAATATGTGTCCGACCAATATAACAGTCAGTCTGATGCGTTATCGTGACAACTTTAACGCAGGATGGTTCAATGCGTGGAAAAGAGCCTTGGGTGAAATAAAGAGCGAGGTGGACTACAGCACCATAGGAGAACGCTTCATCAACAACTGGGCAATGATGTTGGCGACATACTATTGTCTGCATCCCATAGCGGAAGAGCTTCCTTTCTCCGAGAAAGAAGTGCATGACATTTGCATTGAGGGACTGAAGTACCAACATTCATTGTGCAACAGCACGGACGAGATAGCAGTATTCTGGTCGATGTTCTCCAAGGCAAGACAGCTTGGAGACATAAGGGAAGGACAGGACTACAAGGTTTGCCTGATGAAAACGTTGAAAGTGACAGCAAAAGGCAAGCAGCGCAAGGTGGTAGACTTTGAAACGGACAGATACGTCCTCTTTATAAGGGAGAAAATCTGTATTGCTAAGGCAAACATACAAGCAAGAAGAGAAGGCAAAGTTCTTATACCAGACGAGTCATTGCTCTCTTACCTTGTATCGACCACGGACTACTACGGAAAAACTAACTCTCCGTTGAAGTTCTATATCCTTGACGAGAATGGAAAACCGACAAGAAAAGCCAATAATTCAGGAAATGCATCACTCGTGTTTGACCAAGAACGTGCGCTTGCGTTTGACTACCAGTCCATTTGTGGAAACTACGACATCAACCTTGTCACGGTCTCTGAGCCAGAAAAAGATAAGTTCAATAACGAATAGAATGATATGGCATCACAAAATAATATCTATCCTCTTTTCTTCATATTGGAAAGGGTGCGTAATGGTTACATCCTTACTGCAAAGGAAGAAACAGGAGGATTAAAAGAAGCTGAATTTCGCAAGGAGGTGGTATCAGAAGACAAAATCAACGCTCGGATAGGCCAGATGCTCCACCTTGATGCAATGGTGAAAGAGCATCCCGTTGTGTTTCATGTAGAAGCAGTCGGTGAAAGCACATACCAGATGGCGAATGAACGTTCTTCTGATGAACTGACGGAAGCAAAGCTCGCCTATGTCCACATCAACAGTAAGGATATAAAGGACGGCTCCATTCTGTCCTTGCTGATTAAGGACACCGACTCGATTGAGGTTTATGGCATTGAGGCAGAACGAGCAGCTAAAAGCAACAACTTGCCTCTTGTGCGAGTCAATGGGGTGCCTGTGCTAAGTTTTCCCAATACCAAGGATGGCAAGAAAGCCTTGGCGACTTGCGTTGGCAGGACACTACTCACGGAAGTCAGCATCCAACAGCTTACAGACTGGTACCATTCCCACAAAGTATTGATGGAAAATGAGAATAAGAAAGGGAAATAGGCATATAATTTTGAGCAGAAAGCTACAGAATATTGTACAGCTGTAAAGTTCTCAACATAAGGAAGCATTACGCTCAATATATTAAACGACATAATAAAACAATTTGAGAAATGAGCACAAGAATTATCGCCGTAGCCAACCATAAAGGTGGTGTCGGCAAAACCACAACAGTAGCAAATCTTGGAAGCATTCTTTCCAAGAAAGGTTTCCGTGTGTTGTTGATTGACCTTGACGCACAGGCCAATCTCACAACTTCGTTGGCATCCTCTTTTGATGGAGCCACAATCTACGAAGCCCTGACCGGCAAGGTGGAAACCTTACCAGTCATTGAAATCACAGACAGTTTGCACCTCGTTCCTGCATCCTTGACACTTGCCATGGTTGATGTGGAACTTTCCACAGCCATAGCAAGGGAGAGCATCCTGTCTGAAGTTCTGGAGAAAGCGGAAGTCGCAGACAAGTACGACTTCGTGTTGCTTGACTGTCCTCCCTCTTTGGGCTTGGTAACGCTCAACGCCTTTACAGCCGCTACCGACATTGTCATCCCTCTCGTTTCTGAGGTGCTGCCATTCAAGGGACTGACCATGATTAACGATTTCATCAATATGGTAAGCCGAAAGCTCAACCCCCAAGCTCACATTACCGGCATCCTTATCACACGGTGGGAAGGAAGCAAGTTGTCAAAGGGCATTGAAGAAAAATTGCGTGAGGCAGTAGGTGACATCGTTTTCAATAGCAGAATACGCAAGAACATCCGTCTTGCAGAAGCCCCCTTGGAAAGTCGCAGCATTCTGGACTACGACAAGAATTGCAACGGAGCCAAGGATTATCTGTTGTTCGCAGAAGAGTTTCTAAATAGAATGACACAAGTATAGGAGGATTGACTATGGACAATAAAAGTCTGGATGCATTGTTCACTGGACTTACGGTGACGGGCAACCCACAATCGGAGACAACGAACACACCAAGAACGTCCGAAAAGGGAAAGAAGGGAAAACAGTTGTCGGCACGAGCAAAGCAGAAAAAGCTGGAGAAAGAGAGACAAGAAGAACGGTTCTGTACAATAGTTAGCTCTGACATTCTGAAAAAAGTGCGCATAATCGCCACTCGTGAAGGGTTACAGATTAAAGATGTAGTGGAAGCTGCATTTGAGAAAGCCATCAGTAACTATGAGCGGAAACATGGAAAAATAGAAGACGACCCTAAGAAGAACGTTAAGGATCTCTTCTGACTTCGAACATCATTATATATATCGATACATCATAATTAATTGTGTAGGAAAACTCAATTATTATGTCGTGGTGGCAGGTTGTTGTGAAACACTCTGCCACTTACGCTATTTATACCATTCTAATACAAAGGAAAAATACAATTCTTTGGTTCTATTCTATATTCTCGTTAGAACCAATCTACCATTATTCCATTGGAACCCCCTGTTATTTGGAACTTTATATAAAGATAGTGGGCCATGCATGGTAATTTTGTGTTCGCAATTCACGAATTACCAACAAAAAATGAATGATTATGAGTCCATTTATAATTTTCGTTATCGTATTGACCATCGCATATGTATTGTACTATGCGACCATAATAACAATGGATCTAAACGCGAAATCCAAGAAAGAAGGAGAACATGAGGAAACCATTTCTGCAAGTGATACAAAAGAAGTGGAAGAAGAAAACGCTCCACAGACCGTCTTGGAAGATACCAAAACTGGAGGCTTCTTATTTTTAGAGTCAACCGAGGCACTGGAAAATCCAGTCGAAGAAGCTGCAGAAACAGAACCTGCACCAGCAATAGACGAAGGTATCCTGCCTGAGACTACAGAAACTCCGACAGACGCGAATAGAGACAATCATTTGGGTATGGAAGACGAGTCATCACAGGAAGACAATCCTGAGAATGACGATGACAAAGAGGCTCCTATTTCAACTTCTGTGTTCCACGAAGAAGGCACATCAGAAGAAAAGCAGGAAGAACTTTTTGATGAAAGCAAGGCTTTTGATCAGGATTTGACCCAACCTCAATATGCAGTCAGCTCAATCATTGACAATGAGAAAGACGCAGCCTTGGTTCAGCGAATAGACGCAATAAACCAAAGGTTGGTAGATTGCAAGACTGAGGGCGGATTAAGAAACCCAATGCAACTTGCCAGTGAGATACGAGAGAACAGAGAATATAGCAATATCGACTTCCAAGATGAATACACCCAATGCTAACATCCCATACAGACTATGCACTGCACTATTGGCTGTATTATGCATTCAAGATGTTTCAGCCAGATGTGGGTCTGTGGACTATTCATGGGGAGCGGATGGACTTGCCGAAGCAACCGCATTCGTTGGCACCATGATGATATACACTGTGGAAATTCTGTATGCCGTGGCAGGTATTGTGGTGATTGTGGCCGCATTGCAAATCGGTATAAAGATGAACTACCATGAGGGAGACATCACCAAAAGCATGATGATGCTTTTCGGCGGCATCCTCTTTATGATAGGTGCTTCAATTGTCATGCCAGCGTTGTTCGGCTATCAAGACATGAATTTCGTATTTTAGACTATTTAATCGCGAAAAAAATAGAGTTATCACAAATTGTAGAACTAAAAAATTAGAAAGTCAATGAAAAAGTTTTTTTCAAACGTCTTTACTCCCATTAAGGCGAAAGTGTCTCACGCAAGGAATCGTGCAAAACTCATGATGATGGGTGCTGCGATTGCCGCTCTAACTCCTATCGGCGCTTCTGCACAGAACCTGGCCGGTACTGGCTATGATGCAGGAACTTCCGCATTGGAGGAGGTCGCATCCGAGTTGGTCAAGTACATTCCGTATGTAGTCAACTTGTGTTATGCTCTTGCTGGTATCTTTGCCGTTGTCGGTGCCATCTCAGTGTACATCGCCATGAACAACGAGGAGCAGGATGTCAAGAAGAAGATCATGATGACCGTCGGTGCTTGTATCTTCCTGATTGCCGCAGCCAATGCCCTCCCGCTCTTCTTCGGTATCAGTAACTAATCCAAACGTCGTGTTATGGCAGAGATGACAGAGACAAACATGGAATACCAGATGTTTAAGGGATTGCAGCGTCCTTTGGAGTTCATGGGACTTCAGGGACGCTACATCACTTGGACAGCCGTCACCGCCGGTGTCGGCATATTGGGCTTCATGTTGGTTTACGCTCTGGTTGGTTTCCTTGTCGCATTGGCATTTGCAGCAGTTTCCATAAGTAGTGGAATTGGCCTTATTATGGTCAAGCAACGAAAAGGACTCTACTCAAAGAAAAACGACAAGGGCATTTATATCTATGCTTACAGAGAGCGTTTGTGAAATCATTACAGCCGATGGGAAATGTAAAGTTATAACATAGTAAACAATCAACGGGTAGGCTCGATCCACGGCGGTAAGAGTCTACCCTTACTTGTATAAACAAAAGCAATGGTCATTTACGTTATCATATTTCTGATTGCCGTATGCCTTGGCATGGCAATTTCCGTGTATTCTTTCGGTACAGGGAGCAAACGAGCCAAAATCTTCAAGGAAATCTATTTCTCCATCGAGGACATAGATGGTATCGGTGTGTTATACACCAAGACCGGTGAGTTTTCTGCCATACTTACAATGCAGAACCCAGTACAGAAATTCTGCGCTGACATAAATGAGTATAATTCTTTCTCCAATCTGTTGTCATCACTGATGTCAACCCTTGGTGAAGGCTATTCCATCCACAAGCAGGATGTTTTCACGAAAAAGAAGTTCCAATGTACGGACGAGGGCAACAAGGAGTTCCTGTCTGAAAGCTATTTCAAGTACTTCAAGGGAAGAGAGTATACGGATTGTAGCACATATATCGTCATTACACAAGAGAACAAGAAAAGCCGTCTGTTCAGTTATGATGGCAAGAAATGGAAAGACTTTCTTGTCAAAGTCGGCAAGGTGAGGGACCAGCTTCGTGACCGTGGCGTTTCTTCACGCTTCTTGTCTGCCAGTGAAGCCAAGTTATATGTTGACCAGTATCTTTCCCAGAACTACACGAGCAAAAATGTTTCTTTGAACAACTTCAATGTCAAGGATGACCAAATCGGCATCGGAGACAGAAAGTTCAAGGTATATAGTTTGGTGGATGTGGACAGCATTGTCCTGCCGACACTTATCCGTCCCTATACCAACATCGAGGTCAACAATATCAGTATGCCTGTGGACTTGATGTCTATGGTGGACAGCATTCCAGAAGCAAAGAGTGTTGTCTTCAACCAAGTCATCTTCCTGCCAAGTCAGAAGCAGGAGATGAGTAGGTTGGCAAAGAAGAAGAATCGCCATGCCTCCCTTCCCAATCCAAGCAATCAGATTGCCGTAGAGGACATCAAGAAGGTAGAAGAGCTGATAGCAAGAGAAAACAAGCAGCTTGTCTATTGTCACTTCAACCTTGTGGTCTCTGTCGATGTGAAAGCGGATCTTCAAAAATGCACCAACCATCTGGAGAACACCTTCGGACGTATCGGCATTCAGATAAGTCAAAGAGCTTACAACCAATTGGAGCTGTTCGTCAGCACCTTCCCTGGCAACTGCTATTCGTTGAACAAGGATTATGACCGATTCCTTACTCTTAGTGATGCTGCCGGATGCTTGATGTATAAGGAAAAACTCCCCAAGAGCGAGGACACTCCGCTGAAGGTATACTACACAGACCGACAAGGTGTGCCTGTAGCCATTGATATTTCAGGTAAGGAAGGCAAGAGGAAATTGACGGACAACAGCAATTTCTTTTGTTTGGGTCCAAGTGGAAGTGGCAAATCGTTCCACATGCATGTCATATGGACTAAAACGCATCGAAAAGAACTCCAAACAAAACTTAGAGAAACGTCATAA
>OMCT01000437.1_pt1 | contig 33030 bp, 32 predicted proteins | sample 1674301 | NCBI WGS metagenome assembly OMCT01 (sample SAMEA103958158, study PRJEB25191) | human gut metagenome
TTGGTGTTTTGATGGTGGAAAACATCACCGGAATATAACTGTGAGATAACTTTTGGTGTTAATAATGAATTAATTACTATCTTTATAGCGATTAAATATGAGTATATGAGTAAAGTATATAAATATAGAGCAAATCAAATTACTAGTAATAGAGAAAAAGATTCTATTCTCCTTTCAAAAAATATTATTTTTGCATCACCTATAAAGTTTTTAAATGACCCTTTTGAAGGTTCTGTGATGCTCCCTAAAGCAGATAGACATGAACATTGGGTTACTCCTATAATGCAAGATATAGGAAACATAGGAATTTATTCTTTATCAAAACCAACTGAAAAGGATTTTCCAAATAACGAGTTACTGTGGGCTCATTATGCCAATTCACATAAAGGATTCTGTATAGAATACGATTTGAACAAATTAATTGATAATTACTCTAAAGAATATGATATTCGTAATGTGATAAATGTGCAGTATCAAGACGAGAGACCTGAAGTTACAGAGGTTGATGATACTTTTACTGTACAAAAAAAAGTATTTGGTACAAAGTCTTTAGCATGGAAATATGAAAATGAGATTAGATTAGTTTTTAATACGGCAGGTAAAAAAACTATTATTTCGGAGGCTGTAACTGGAATATATTTTGGTTTAAGAATAAGTTTAGAAGATAGGAGAGATATTATTCAAAGAACACAGGGCAGAAATATTGATTATTATCAAATTGAGCGTATTGATAATTCATACAATCTCAAATCAACAAAGCTTATCTTTGATTTCTCACACAAGGTAATTAATGTTGAATGTCGACCAACTGTTGATAATTATATGATTTTATATACCTCTCCCAATAAGGATATAAATACGATGCAAGAGTTTGTTGATCTTTTTAGAAGGACATTGACAAAACCAAGTAATATAACTATAATAGATGATATAAGGGCTAATGATGTTCTCCAAAATTATAAACCAAGAAAGGATATGACGCGAGAAGAAATAAGTGTATTGTCCAATCATTGGCTTGCTTATTCATCTTTTGATGCTCCTAATCTTGTATGGATGTATCCTGAAAAGTAATATTATAATAGTTTATATAGCTATCCTACCATTCAACTTAATACTACATTCAGATTCTGTATGTGACATCTTACGCTCAATAGTTGAGATCTCCAAGTCACGAAGGGTATATGCAAATACATTCTTGATGAATGTGGCTGTATGAATACGCTTTATACCAAAAGCCTTGCCAATGTTCCAACCAAAATGCATAATATCAATGCTTTTAAGTTGTGAATCCACCTTTACGGGCGATATCTTTTGTAAGGTATCGCCTGTACTATATTCAGTAATGTATGCGCATAGGCGGTTGAGATCCTCTTCACTCATATAGGCAACCATTGTTTGCTTCGTATAGCTAATGACCTTTTCTAATTTAGTTTGAATAGCATGATTCTGTTTTGTGATAGCGTTGGTTCGCATGACTTCATATTCTGAAGGTCCAGAGATTGTTCCTTCAGCGGTAGGAGCAGACTCAATGACATCAAGCGTAGCTTGGTTTGAATCTTTGATTGTAGGGGCTTCCGGAACAGAAATAGTATCATTGTTATTTTTCATCTTTTGAAAAGCAGAGAAACGCAATAGAAAAACTTCTATACGTGGCAGCAGAAACTGATTGAAAGTTGTCTGTAAACTGGCATAGATCGCCATCAAGACAATTACTGTTGCAAAAAATACAACACTACTACTGAAATCGTCAATACCTTTGGATAAAACAAACTGCCGAGCTAAAACGCCAACGACAAGAGTACCTACCAATACAAGGGAATAGAGTGCTATATGTTCTATACTTTTCTGATTCATAGTGATATTTGCTAATTGTTTGTGCGCAAATATATGTCATTTCATAGATACCATATTATAAATCCAAGAAAGTGGCAGCATTTGTCCTCGATATGGTATTTATTTCTATGCCACAATAGGATGTAAGTTGTACTTTAGGTAGATTAATATATGTGGAAATATTCAAATTCGAGAAAAAGTAGTACTTTTACAAATGAAACAAGACTTCGTGAATATTTAAGGATTAAGTTGAAATCATTAAGCTGTTTATAAGATAGGTGTAACCATAAAGTTATCAAGTGAATGAGAATACCATCAGAGGATTTGCAGAAAAGAATAGTAGATACTATTAGGTACAGATTTTACGATAGGTTAGACTTGTATGATGTGTACCGATGGCTCGACAACTTTCAAGATGACGAACAGGAAATGGCTGTATCTGTATTGGAAAAGTTGGAGTATTATCGTGAAGAAGATCTGTTGGGAATGTTATTGTCAAAACTTAATACTATCTTTAATGATCTGTGGGGCGAGATTCAAAAATCATTTCGTGTTTTGTTTATGCCACTGGGTAAACCTGGGAAAAGTGGACATGTCATTATGTATTTGGTAAAAAATCTGTTCAAAAATCAAACGCCTAAGAACATAAAAGGTATAATGTATTATAATCACCCCAAGGATATAGACGTTCAATCTTTGACAGATGAAGATGTTATAATATTCCTTGATGACATAATTGGCTCTGGAGATTCATTTGCAACAGACTGTAAACTAACGTTTGAGAAAGAAAAGAACGGAAAGATACTGCAAATAAATAATGAATGGACAATAGGTAATGTTGTAAAAGAAAATGCACCATATAAGATTGTTCTTTTGAGCTGTATCCTAATGGATAAAGGAAAGACTAGGTTAGAACGTGATTTCCCATACGTAAAACTGTATGGAGATGTCAGAGTTCATGCGTTTAGTAAAAATAAATCGCCTTTTGGAGGATATCTTAAGATGAAAAAAATCAGGGAGTTCTGCTATAAATATGGTCAACAGATATGTAGAGGGCGAGAATTAGGCTATTCCAATTCACAAGCTTTGGTTTTGTTCGCCCATGCTGTTCCTAACAATACACTACCAATAATATGGGTTGATAAGTATGAAGACAATGGTGTAAAATATTGGCAGCCTTTGATTGCACGGAATCAGCTGAAAAAACAAAACATGGCTTTTATTCAAAGGATGGACAATAATAGATGGGTTTTTAAATTGTCTCAGTTCTTTAGAGTTGATTTGGATAATCCGGACTGGAAGGGTATTATCCAAGATAAAAATGTAAAATTAACATATCTGTTGAGATGCTTAGAGAGAAAAATGCCAGAAGTGGTTATAGCCAATGAGATGGGATTGACTAATGATGATATGGCTTCTATATTTGAGGAAGGGGAGAAAATTGGCATGTGGGATAAAGACCATAAAGTTACATATGAGGCCCAGAAAGTACTAGCTGAAGCATCTAAGATATTTAGAATTGAGAATAAGGAAAAGGGATTTTTCTATGTGGATGATAGAGACTATATGTATATACCAGAGACTTTCAGGGGGAAGTCATAGAATTTTAGCTTTAAGTAAAGATGTAATACTCTTTACCTGTATGTCCCGGGGGCGTACAGAAATTAAAAAACAATTACACTGATAGTGCTGAACAAAGCTTGTCCAGCACTGTCACTAAAGTGACAATTACGTAAATGACTATGACAGATACTTGGGAGTCTCTTTTTAAAGAATGTGCCGTAGAAAACAACCATACGGAAAAATATTTGAAGGAATGTTTTGAATATGCAGGGAGTTTGCACCAGCGAAATCTCCCTGTGATATTTGATTTTGTTCATCTTGCCATGTATTTTGAATGTTGCGCAGAAACCCTCAAAGGAATGGTTGCCAATGTTGAGAAACATTATACAGAATACAAGATCAGGAAAAAGTCTGGTGGTAATAGATTAATAGAAGCACCTGATTATATGCTGAAAAATATGCAGCGATGGATTTATATAAATATACATTGTAAAGATTTATCAATAAATGATTGCGTACATGGCTTTATACCTGCATTTAAGAATAGGGACAAAGTACGTGGTATTTTGACAAATGCTATACCTCATGCGGGGCATGACTGGTTGATTAATGTTGATTTGAAAGATTTTTTTCATACAATAAAACTAGATAGTGTGAATAATTATTTTCGTTCTCTAGGATACGAAGAAGAAGTTGTTAAAACATTAACTGCCTTATGTACATATAAATCACGACTACCACAAGGGGCGCCAACGAGTCCAATGTTATCAAATATCATAGCATCGAAAATGGATGAAATGATGTTAGAATATTGTAAAAAACGAGGAATAATTTATACACGTTATGCTGATGATCTAACATTTTCGGCTGATTCTGATGTTAAAGTTCCACCTATTGAAGACATCTATAAAATCGTATATTTGAATGGATTTAAAGTAAATCGGATGAAAACAAAAGTACGTTATAAAGGATGCAAGCAAGAGGTTACAGGTTTGACTGTAACAAATGGAGTACATGTATCGCAAAAGTATAAAAAGGAAATATTACGTGAATTGCATTTTTGTAAGAAGTTTGGAGTATATGAACATTATCAACATTTGAAAACGACAAAGGGATTGTACAAAGACTGGTTAAGGGGAAAGATAATGTTTGTAAGACAGATTGACCCTGCATGCGGAAATAAGATGTTAGAACAGTTTAATGAACTTAATTGGTTGGTATAATTTCGACTTGGCAATCAATAACCGCTTCCATTAATAATATTATTATATACAGGCCATATCCGGCAGATTTACCAGATATGGCCTGTTACAGATAAAAAAATGACTCTATTATTTCAGCGAAATCTTATTCGCCGTCTCGCGTTTCTTAGAATTAACCAAATCAGCATATATCTGTGTCGTGGTGACATTCTTATGCGTCAGCATCTTCGATACCGTGTAAATGTCTGTACCTAAAGAGATTTAGATGACGGCGTATGAATGACGAAAGCAGTGGAAGGTTATGTGTTTTCTGATTCCGGCTTCGGCGATCCACTGTTTCAAGGGATGATGAGTCATGGAGCGGGTTAAGCCTTTGAAGACTTTTCCGGTACCCCATTCGCCGCACAACTCCAGTGCTTCCTGACTGATAGGGAGGGTGGCCTCGGTTTCTGTCTTTTCGGTGCAGATACGGATGTAATAGCCTTGATCCGGACCGACTTCAAAGTCACGCCAATCCAGCTTCAGAATATCACTGATACGGAGACCGGTCATGCAAGCGAATAGGGAGGCTTGTTTCAAGACTGGAATCTTGCATGGCGTAGCCGCCAGTTTTTTGACTTCATCAAGTGTCAGATACTCTTTCTTGACCTCTTTCCATTCAATCTTTTCCAGGAAGTCGTTTAAGTTCTCACGCAACATCTTTTCTTTATAGGCTATTTTCAATAGTGCTCGGAATGTAGAATAATAGCCGGCTGCCGAATTACGTGAGATATAAGCATTGGGATGATTGATCTGTTTACATTTGAGCAGGTAATCCCTGAACTTCTCGCACAATTCTACGGTGATATCACCAAAGGTGCATTTGCCACCGACAAATTTCTCGAAGTGATTGTAAACGCAATCCCATTTCTCATACTTTTCTCGTGCCTTTGTCCGGAAGTAGGCGAGGAAATCTACCTTTTGCTTGTTCTTGTCCAGGAACCCGAATTCTTCATTGATAAGCGACTGGACACGGATACAGCGGATTGCCTCTGCCTTGTTCAGCATATCCTGATTGAACATTCTTTGCTGCTCGTTCTTGGGCTTGGCATAGATGTAGATGCCGAGGAATTCCCGGCGACTCATCTTCATCGTGTAAGGATTGCGGATGGCCGGATAATAATCCAGATAAAGAGATATACGGTCGTTACGCAATGGCTTTTGTCTCAAAGTTACGTTGGTGCATGTAAGTGTCATAGCTATATTGTTTTTTGATTAATACTTGTTTTTGTTGCAAATAAAATAGGTGTTCTAATGGTGGTATTTATCACCGGAAAATAACTTTTGCTTCATTCTATCTTTGGCGGCTCAAAGAACTTGTCCAGCTCTGCCCGCAGGATCTTGGTATATTTACCGACCTTGATACGTGGGATATTATGGTATTTCACATAATGGTAGAGCTGGTCCCGTGTCAGATTGAATCGCTCCATCGCTTCGGCAATAGTGTAGTATTTTGGTTCTTCGGGAGCTATGAGACCTTTGGCAATGTCCACATGCTTCTTGGAGTAGTACACCATGATGCCGACTTTCTTTTTGGGAATGCCATTCTTTGATACAAAAGAATAAATTGCTGTTAGTGTCATGCCGAACTTCTCCTGCATGTCTTGCGTGCTGTACCATTCCTTGATTTCTGGATCGGGAGCTTTCTTTGCAAAGTAGTCATCAATATGCTTTTTGCTCCAATAGGTTTTACCACGATGAAAGGTTCGTGGGATATTATGTTCCTTAGCGATATGAAATATCCAAGAATCCTTTACTCCATACTTTTCCTTGACTTCAGCTGTGGTGTAGAAGTCGGTGATGCTCTGCTTGGATCTTGGTAGATGTTTTTTGTAAGGAGAAGCATTATCAAACAAAGCCTCGATGTCTCGTTTTCTGATAATAGTTTTTCTCTTTAACTGAACCGATTTTATCAGGTTAGTTTCTAGATACCTATATAAGGTAGCCCTGCTGATACCGATATACTTTGCAGCTTCGCTTGGGGTAAAGAAATCCTTGTCAATGCAATCTTCTTTTTCGATTTGCTGATTGACCATTGTTTGAAATTCGCTAACACGCTTTTGCCTTGTTTTTTCTTTGTAGGCAAGGTTAGCACAACGACGCGAACAGCATCGTGTCGAGATTTTGTGGGCAATAAATAATTTGCCACACCACTCACATTTTTTCTGAATGTTGATGTTACTAGCCATTTCATTTATCTTTTTATTTCGCCAAAACTGTATCTCTGCGTATCACTGTGTCTCACAGCGTCTCATTTCTCCACGACCTTGCCAACGATAATCCTCGGATTTTCGTGGTGAGGTACATAGGAGGTACAAAAAATGGCGTAAAAAGGCTTAGCAACGATTATCAACGATACTTGAGCAACAAAAAAGGCGCCCGTAAAGAGCGCCATATTAATCGATTATAATCAATTTAACTATTTGATAATCAAGTATTTACTTACCGATGCAGAAATTCTTAAATATATTCCCCAGCACCTCATCCGTCTCGATAGTTCCACCTACTATTTCGCCGAGGTGGTACAGGCATTCGCGTAGATCCTGACTGATGAAGTCACCGGAAAGGTTGGTAGAAAGTCCTTCCTGTACGCGATGGATGGCAGAGAGGGCATGGGTCAAGGCTTCGTAATGTCGAACATTGCTTACGACTATGTCGGTTTGTGAAAGATCGGGTAGGGCGGCAAAGTCGATGAGTAGCTTCTGGAGGGCATTTAGGCCTTTTTTCTGTTTGGCTGCAAGGGGAATGACGCGGATGTCTTTAGGCAGGCTATCGAAAGTGATGGATGAGGCCTGAGGGACCAGATCCGCCTTGTTGACTGCCAGGATGAGGTGTTTGTTTTCGCATCGGGGCAATATCTTTTCAGCCAATTGGTGGTATTGCTCATGAGCACATGTCGCATCAATGACCCACAGGACGATGTCGGCCTGGTCAAGCTTTTGGAAAGTACGTTCAATACCCAAGCTTTCAATGGTATCGTGTGTATCGCGTATGCCGGCAGTGTCGATGAAGCGGAAGGTGATGCCTCCTAAGTTCAGAGTATCTTCGATGACGTCGCGTGTGGTACCATGGATGTCGCTTACAATGGCACGTTCTTCGTTCAGAAGTGCATTCAGTAAGGTCGATTTACCTGCATTCGTCTCGCCTACGATAGCTACGGGAACACCGTTTTTAAGGGCGTTGCCTACACTGAACGAGTTGGCCAGACGACTGATCACTGTTTCTATTTGGGATGCGATGGACTGTAACTCCGAACGGTCAGCAAATTCCAGTTCTTCATGATCACTGAAGTCCAGTTCCAATTCCATGAGTGAGGTGAGGTGCAGAAGTTTGTCCCGTAATTGCGCGAGTTCACGACTGAATCCGCCTCGCATTTGGTTCATGGCCATGCGGTGGGTAGCAGCCGAAGTTGAGGCTATCAGGTCGGCTACCGCTTCGGCTTGACTCAGATCCATTTTGCCATTCAAAAAGGCCCGTTGGGTATATTCTCCCGGACCTGCAGCACGACATCCGTTTCTGATGAGAAGTTGCATGACTTGTTGGAGAATGTACGAAGATCCGTGGCATGAAATCTCTACGGAATCTTCGCCTGTGTAAGAATGAGGAGCACGAAAGAGGCTGACCAATACTTCATCCACTACTTCGCCTGCATCCGTATGGATTTGGCCAAAGGCTAAGGTATAGGCAGGCCGTTCGTTCAAAGACTTACCTGTAGCAGGAGTGAAAATTCGGTCGGTGATGATGATGGCTTGTGGACCGGACACACGTATGATGCCGATAGCACCGCCCGGGGCGGTGGCTATGGCACAAATGGTATCGTTAGATAGTTGTATGTTCACGTTGGTTTACCTCTCTGAAAAAACTGTTCTCTTTTGATTTGCAAAGATACGTTATTCGCGTAACATCGTGAAATCTTGGGAGAAGAATTATGATTGTGGATAGAGAGCTTTGGAGAGTATGTGAACTATTTCCTCTAAATATTGACGGTCGGTTTCATCGAAGGTAGCTGGCTGGTCGCTGTCGATATCAAGTACTCCTTTTACTTCTCCGTTGGCCATGACAGGTACTACAATCTCGGAACGTGAGAGCGAACTGCATGCTATGTGGCCGGGGAAGAGGTCAACATCGGCTACGACTTGAGTCTTTTCTTCTGCCCATGCGGTACCGCATACACCACGGCCTTTCCTGATGCGGTAGCAGGCTACGCTTCCTTGGAAGGGTCCTAAGTGCAGTTCGTTGTCATTCACCATATAAAAGCCTACCCAAAAAAAATCAAAAGCCTCCTTCAGTGCTGCTGACGTGTTGGCCAGTATGCTTACGGCATTGGTTTCGCCTTCGATCAGTGGCGCAAATTGAGTGAGGAACGCCTGATAGCGTTCCTCTTTACTCATATTTTCATTGGTCTTGAAACTTGCTTCCATTTATTTAGTTTTATTTTTTAAGGGAACTGTTAGATGCGGTCTAATACAGCTTTGATCAGGTCGTCTATCTGATTCTTGTAACCAGTATTGGCTTCCTTGATCAGTCGGTTGGCAATGACCATGCAAACGGTAGTAGCTTTGTGCCCCATCAGTCGGCTCAGTCCGGCCAGTGCCGAACTCTCCATCTCGAAGTTGGTGATGCGGTGCCCCTGATACTCGAAGCTTTCAATTTTCTCATTCTGATGTGGGTCGGCCAAAGGAATACGGAGTTGGCGTCCTTGCGGACCGAAAAATCCTCCGCATGCCACCGTTACACCGCGTACCATGTCCTGGCGGGCAATGCGTTCTACCAGTTCCTTGTCTGCATGGATCACGTACGGAGCAGGTGCACAACGGTTGCCGCTCCATCCCAGGTGGTTCAGTAGGGCACGTTCCATGGGCAGGTCGCAAACGGCATTGCGTCCGGCATAGAAGTTGAGCAGGCCGTCGAAGCCAACAGAGATTTCAGAACAAATGAAGGTACCTACAGGAGTATAGGGTTGCAGACCGCCGCATGTACCGATACGTACGATTTCAAGCTGGCGGAAGCAGTCGTTCTCTTCGCGCGTTTGGAAATTGATATTGGCCAGCGCGTCAAGTTCGTTCATTACGATGTCCACGTTGTCACATCCGATGCCGGTAGATACTACAGTGATGCGTTTCCCCTGATAGCTGCCGGTAATGGTATGAAATTCCCGGCTCTCTACTTCGCACTCTTTATTTTCAAAATGCGAAGCAACGAGGGCTACACGACCGGGATCGCCCACAAGAATTACTTTATCGGCCAGCCATTCAGGCTTTACATGCAAGTGGAAAACAGAACCGTCTTCGTTGATAATCAGTTCGGAAGGGGGAAAATATTTCTTCATAAGCAAAAGTTTTTAATGGGATTATGGGACTACGAGCCATAAGTTTCCGGTTCTTTTTCTCGCTGTTGGGATGACGAACCGACGCAAAACTTATGGCTTGTAGCTTGTTGTTTGGAGTTATTTATTCATTGGTTGCCCATTCCCTCCCGTAGTGGGGCGGGCGATGGTTTCGCGCATATCGGTATCAGCCTGAATGTTTTTCATGCGGTAGTAATCCATGATACCCAGATTGCCGTTGCGGAAGGCTTCGGCCATGGCTTTGGGCACTTCGGCTTCGGCTTCTATCACCTTAGCACGGGCTTCCTGAGCTTTGGCTTTCATCTCCTGTTCGCTGGCTACGGCCATGGCGCGGCGCTCTTCGGCCTTAGCCTGGGCGATGTTCTTGTCGGCGTTGGCCTGATCCATCTGAAGGGCAGCGCCAATGTTCTTACCTATGTCGATATCGGCAATGTCGATGGAGAGAATCTCGAAAGCGGTACCCGCATCCAGTCCTTTGCGGAGTACGAGTTTGGAGATGGAATCGGGATTTTCGAGTACCGACTTGTGGCTTTCGCTCGAACCGATGGACGATACGATACCTTCGCCTACGCGAGCCAGTACGGTGTCTTCGCCGGCACCACCTACCAGCTGGCGGATGTTGGCGCGTACGGTGACGCGAGCCTTGGCGATGAGCTGGATACCATCTTTGGCTACGGCGGTGACAGGCGGAGTATCGATCACCTTGGGATTTACGGACATCTGTACGGCTTCGAATACGTCACGTCCGGCCAGGTCGATGGCAGTGGCCATCTGGAAAGGCAGGTCGATGTTGGCTTTGGCTGCCGATACCAGTGCGTGAACCACTTTTTCTACATGTCCGCCTGCCAGATAGTGGGCTTCGAGCCCGTCGCGGGTGATGTTGTTCAGTCCGGCTTTGTGGGCCTCGATCAGTCCGGGCACGATAACATAAGGCGGCACGTTACGGATGCGCATCAGGAAGAGTTGCACCAACGAGATGTTCACTCCCGATACTTTGGCCGAAAGCCAGAGGAAGAAGGGTACGTAATGGAAAAAAAGTACCAGAAAGATGATGCCTCCCACGACAAGGAAAGCAGTCAGATACAGTGAGCTTGTGTCCATTGCTTTAGGTTTTTAAACGGTTAGTTCTTAGATTTTTTGATTTTTTCTTTTTGATTTCATTTTTGCTTTTCCACCAGTATGACGCCGTCGGTGATGCGGGTCACAACGATAGGAGTTTTCTCGTCCAGCAGGCCGTCGGCCGACTTCACTTCGACGATGTCGCCTCCTATTTCGGCATATCCGATCAGTGCCAGGCGAGTGGTGCTAATGCCTGTGTCGCCTACCTTTACTTTGGCCTCGGCGGTGCGATCTACTTTCGACGAAATGTCTTCTTTCAGTGCCAGCTTATCTAATGTTTTCGACCGCATGAACAGTATCAGCGAACCGACACATCCTAATGCCGATATGGCTAAGGTGATAAATCCGGCCACTGTTCCCATGTGGGCAAAGGCATAGTAATTGGCAAAGATGATGCAACCCCCTGCCAGGATGCCTGAGATGCTGATTCCAGGTATGACGAACAGCTCCACCAGGAAGAGGATGATGGCGGCCACGATCAGTACGGCAATGATAAGTATGTCCATAGTGTTTTTCCTTATATGGTTTTTATTTAAGTCCTTTCTCTAACTGACGCACTTGTATGGCTGTCTGTTCGATGTCGTCGGCCAGTTGTTCGATGCGTTTTTCGATGTCAAGCATGCCGGGAGCCATTTTTTCTTTTTCAGCTTGTGTGGCCGATGCGTAACGTTTGCGCAGGTTTTCGAGTTTATTGCTTTGCTGGGCATAGCTGTTTTCTAACTGACGGTAGTTCTGAAAGGCCTTCTTGGCTTGTGGCGAGCGGAAGTCTGCCATTTGGTAATAGACGGTCCGGTCATCGACGATGAACTCGAAATCGTGTTTCTGTTTAACCTCAGTCTTTTCGGTTTCGATGTTTTTCATCCGTTGACGGGCTTCAGCTACAAGATTGTTGTCGGTCCACGTCTGTTTGATGGAACTCAGGCGTGCCAAGGCAAGCAGTTTTTCATGATCTGTATTTTCGTAACTATATACTTGCTTGGTGGTATTGGGGATGAACACGTAGATGCACACTTTACCTTCGGGCTGATGGCGGTCGGAAGCGAACCATCCCAGATTGTTGTATTCATCGACCACGTACATGTAGTCGTTGTAGGGCGAGTTGAAGGGCATGCCGACGTTTTGTGGATTCAGATAGGTGGCGTTCTCCGTGTTGTAGCGTGTGACAAAAATATCATATCCTCCTATTGATGCGGGACCGTCGGCTGCATAATAGATGGTGATGCCGTCGGACATCACGTAGGGATAGTTGGCATTTACTCCTTCATTGATGGCACCGGGCAGGGGGGTACCTTTGCTCCACGAGTCTTGTTGTTTGTTGCTTGCCAGGATGTTCAGAGTACTGTCCTCGGGCAAGTATTCGGCATAGTAGATTTTGGTGCCGAGCTCGGTTTCATAGACAGTCGTTTCGCAAGGTTTCCGGTCTTTGAAATATTCGTTGTACATGAACAGTTTGCCGGCTTCCGGTCCTATCTTGTAAGCCTTCAGGAAGTCTTTTTTGTCCACAACCACGCTGTCGATGATGCACACTTCTTCCACACCCTTGAGCTGTCGCAATCCTATCTTGCTCTGCTGCAGCAGGCTTTCCGCCAGATCGGTCGAGCGTTTGCGCTTTTTCAGTTCGGCGATGTATTCTTCGTACACTTCGACGGCATCTTCGAAGCGATATACTTGGTGGTAAGCTTGTGCCAGATAGAGTTGTCCGCTGGGAACACGCCGCTTGACGGCTATCTCCAGAGGCTTGACAGCTTTTTCTGCCTCGTCGGTCTTCAGGCAGCACACACCGTACCACAGGTTGTAGTTGCCGTTCGACGGATTTGATTTGACGAAGCGTTGAAATGCCGGTTTCGCCTGGGCATATTCGCCTTTCTCGTACAGCTCTTTGGCTTTGGCAAGCGTTTGCGAGTAGGCACCGGTGCCCAGCAGGCAGGAGAAAAGCAACAGGATATATTTCTTTTTCATATTTTTATTGTATTCATTATGCTATCAAAAGTTCAAAAATACAAATTAATCGCGAATAAAGCCTTTTTCGGTGATTCTATTATGTTAATTCTTCTTTAAATCATTCTTTTGCGTTATTTTTGTGCCCGATTTTCACAGGTTATGGCAAAGTACACAGAAGAAGAAAAAATGCTCCGCCGCATCGAAAAGCGGTTTGCCAAAGGGGTAGTGGAGTATGGGCTCATCGAAGAGGGTGACAAGATTCTCATCGGTCTTTCGGGTGGAAAGGACTCGTTGGCGCTGGTCGAATTGCTGGCACGACGTGCACGCATTTATAAGCCGAGATTTTCGGTGGTTGCAGCTCATGTGGTGATGAAAAACATTGCGTACGAAAGCGATACCGACTATCTGCGCCGCTATGCCGAATCGTGGGGGGTGCCTCTTGTGACTTACGAGACCGGGTTTGACGCTTCGACCGATACCCGCAAGTCGCCGTGTTTTCTTTGTTCGTGGAACAGGCGCAAGGCTCTTTTTACGGTGGCCAAGGAACAGGGTTGCAATAAAATAGCCTTGGGGCACCATATGGATGATATCTTGGAAACGTTGTTGATGAACATCACATTTCAGGGCGCTTTCGGAACCATGCCACCCCGTCTGGTGATGAAGAAGTTCGATATGACCATTATTCGCCCCATGTGTCTGGTGCACGAATCAGATTTGGAGGAACTGGCTCGTGTGCGCGGATTCAGAAAGCAGGTGAAGAATTGTCCCTACGAACACGATTCGCATCGCAGTTCGATGAAAGACGTGCTGAAACAGCTGGAAGCGATGAATCCCGAAGCGCGTTACAGCCTTTGGGGAAGCATGTCCAATGTTCAAGACGAACTATTGCCCCACAAAAGAGGATAAAAACGATGACCGAAGTCGGTTGGAGAGACAGAAATCATAATAACGAAATAATTTAAGAATAAGCAAAATGAAAGGACTTTACACAATTTTACTTCTTATCGTGTCCAACATCTTCATGACATTTGCCTGGTACGGGCATCTGAAGTTGCAGGAGGCAAAAATCATTTCAAACTGGCCGCTTTATGCGGTAATTCTCTTTTCGTGGGGCATTGCCTTGGCCGAATATTCATGTCAGGTGCCAGCCAATCGTATCGGCTTTGTCGGCAATGGCGGACCTTTTTCGCTGATGCAGCTCAAGGTTATTCAGGAAGCTATTACGCTTATCGTGTTCACGGTGTTTACTACGGTCTTGTTCAAGGGCGAGGCCTTGCACTGGAATCACTTTGTGGCTTTCATCTGCCTGGTGCTGGCCGTTTATTTTGTGTTCTATAAATAAGGGCGAGCCGACAGAGTTGAACAATCATTTCTTTACTAAAAACTAATACCATCTTATTACAGTTATGAACAATTTCGTGTTTTACAGTCCTACCGAGTTTGTATTCGGGAAGGACACGGAATCGCAAACAGGTAGCCTGGTGCGCAAGTACGGTGCTACCCGTGTGATGATAGTCTATGGCGGAGGCTCCGTCCAGAGGAGCGGTCTGCTTGCCCGGGTGGAACTGTCGTTGCAGGCTGCCGGCGTAGCCTATTGCGAGTTGGGAGGCGTACAGCCCAATCCTACCGAAGTGAAAGTGTATGAAGGCATCCGTCTCTGCCGCGAACAGCAAGTCGATCTGTTGCTTGCCGTAGGCGGCGGTTCGGTGATCGACACAGCCAAATCCATCGCAGTAGGGGCACTTTACGAGGGCGACTTCTGGGATTTCTACATTGGTAAAGCCGCTATTACCAAAGCGTTGAAGGTGGGCGTGGTTCTTACCATTCCAGCTGCCGGAAGCGAAGGTTCGGGCAATGCGGTCATCACTCATTCGGTCACGCTGCAGAAGCTGGGCATACGTGCTCCGGAAGTGCTGCGTCCGGTGTTTGCTGTCATGAACCCCGAACTGACATACACCCTGCCGGCTTATCAGACAGCCAGTGGCATTGCCGACATGATGGTGCACATCATGGAGCGTTACTTCACGAATACCGAAGGCGTTGAGGTAAGCGACCGCCTGTGCGAAGGTACCCTGCTGGCCATCATTAAGGAGGCTTACCGGCTGAAAAGCAATCCGACCGATTACGATGCGCGTGCCAACATCATGTTGTGTGGCACCATTGCCCACAACGGTACGTGCGGAGTGGGGCGCGAGGAAGACTGGGCTTCGCACTTCCTGGAGCACGAAGTCAGCGCCCTTTACGACGTCACTCACGGTGCCGGTCTGGCTGTGATCGTGCCTGCCTGGATGGCTTTTGTGGCCGAACGCAACCCGAAGAAGGTGGCTCAGTTTGCCAATCGCGTATTTGGCGTGCCCCAGTCGGACGATCTGTTGGAGATGGCGTTGAGCGGCGTATCGCACCTGAAGTTCTTCTTCCGTTACATCGGCTTGCCTGTCAGCTTCAAGGAACTGGGCATCGAGCATCCCGACATCGACACGTTAGTGGCCAACCTGCATCGCAACAAAGGCATTACGGTAGGCAACTATGTGAAACTGACCTCGGCCGATACGGAGGAAATCTACCGCATGGCGTTATAAAACAGAGAAGGATTATGAACGACGATTCATTCGATTATACCAAGGTGCCGCATGGCTTTCTGCATTGCGGTGCTACGTATTGCGGCAAGTCATCAAGGTGTTTGCGACATCTGGCCTATTGTCATCTGCCGTCGCAGCTGGAGTCTTTCCGGATGTTGAACCCTTGCCGGACGGTCGAGGGTGAAGCAGCGTGCAGATATTACTTGTCCGACGAGCCCGTGCGCTATGCCCGTGGTTTCATGCGTACGGTGAAGGCGTTGACGCTGGGTGTGGCGGGTACTTTCCGCAATCGCGTCATTAGCTGTCTGGGGCGGAAGAACTATTACCTGACCCGCCGTGGAGAACGTCTGCTGTCTCCGTCGGAGCAGCAGCAGATTGTGCACATTGCCCGTTCGCTGGGTGTCGAGCTCGACGAGTATTTCGATGATTATGTTCTCGAGCGTCGTTGGACGTAGGAGCTTATCCGCTTCGCCCGATAACGGCTTATTTTATAGTCCGATTAAGTCATTGTAAATCAGACAACGGCAGTTTCCTCCTGTTTCTATAAGAGGAAACTGCCGTTTCCTCGTTAGGGAACGCGCGTTTCCTACTGAGGGAATTCCCGTTCCCTCTAATGGTTACGGCCGTTTCCACGGGAGGGAACGGACGGAAAAACCGGTGTGACGGTTGGATGGTGGGTGATTGGCAATACCGATGGCGATATGCCGAATGGGGAAAAGAAAAGCGGCTATGTCCTTTTGGAGAGACATAGCCGCTTGTTTCATTTAATTTCTACTTCCTCTTTCATATCTATCTCTTCGCCTTGCGGGTCGTAGAAGATATATTGCAGAAACGCGAGTTTCTGGTTGGGAATGATTTTAATGCCAAATCCGTACTTCATCTGCCATTTCCGTTTCAGGGACATCAGCCCTTGGTTGACGTAGGCGGCGATGTACGGGTGGATGTGTAACGAGAATTTCTTTATCTTCAGCTTGTTTACCAGATAGTCTATTTTACTTTCCAGGGCATCGGTAAAGAGGATGGACGACTTGATGGTGCCTTTCCCGAAGCATGTGGGGCAGGTTTCTGTCGTATTCACGTCCATGGCGGGGCGTACCCGCTGGCGTGTGATTTGCATCAGCCCGAATTTGCTCAGGGGCAGGATGTTGTGGCGTGCCCTGTCTTTTTGCATGTTCTGGCACATGCGCTCGTAGAGTTTCTGCCGGTTCTCGGCTTCGTTCATATCGATAAAGTCCACGACGATGATGCCTCCCATATCGCGTAGTCTCAGTTGGCGTGCCAGTTCGTCGGCAGCTCCCAGATTCACTTCCAGTGCGTTGGCCTCCTGCCCGTTGGCATTCTTGGTGCGGTTACCGCTGTTCACGTCTACTACGTGAAGCGCCTCAGTATGCTCAATAATCAGGTAGGCACCACTTTTGTATGAAACGGTCTTACCAAAAGAGGATTTAATCTGCTTGGTGATGCCAAAATTGTCGTAGATGGGGAGAGGGCCTTTATACAGTTTCACGATTCCTGCCCGTTCAGGGGCAATGAGAGTTACGTAATCCTTGATTTCGTGGAACACGGCTTCGTTGTTCACATAGATGTTCTCGAACGATGGATTGAACAAGTCGCGCAACAGTCCTACGGCGCGGCTGGTTTCTTCGTAAATCAGAGTGGGGAATTTGGTGGCTTTCTGTATTTTTACTACGGCGTCTTCCCAGTGTTTCAGCAATACTTTAAGTTCTCCGTCGAGTTCGGCTACCCGTTTGCCTTCGGCTACGGTGCGGACGATAACGCCGAAGTTTTTCGGCTTGATGCTCATCAGCAGTTGCTTAAGGCGGGCCCGTTCTTCGCTCGATTTAATTTTTTGCGATACGGAAACCTTATCGTTGAAAGGTATCAGTACGAGGTATCTTCCGGCAAAAGACAGTTCGGACGTCAGTCGGGGGCCCTTGGTCGAAATAGGCTCCTTGACAATCTGAACCACAACTTCCTGTCCTACCTTGAGGGTATTGGCTATGGTGCCGTCTTTTTCAAGGTCGGGGAGTATGGTTGCCTTGGTGATAGGGTTGATTTTCTTCTTGTCGCTTAAAGTTTGCTTTACGTATTTCTCTAACGAGTTGAATTGCGGACCTAAGTCCAGGTAGTGAAGAAAAGCGTCTTTCTCGTAACCCACGTCCACGAAGCAGGCATTCAGACCGGGCATCAGTTTCCTGACACGCCCCAAATACATATTGCCCACGGAGAAAGAAATGTTTCTTCCTTCGCTCTGAAGTTCCACCAGTTGCTTGTCTTCGAGCAGGGCGATGGAGACTTCTTTGGGCTGTACGTCCACAACGAGTTCGCTGGTCACAATCGTTACTTTTGTTTTGGTTTGATAATACGTTAATTCGGGAAACAAGCTGGCAGGAGGTAAAAAAGGAAAACTCGAATCTCCCTGTTCGGGCTCTTGTCGGCTTGTTATTAGAACAATTCATTACTTAAACAAAGAACAAACCCGCGAGACATATTGTTTCACAAGTTTGTTCTTTTGTCTTGTCTTTCAGACTAAGATTTACTTTTTGCTTTTATGTCTGTTCTTTCTTAGTCTTTTTTTACGCTTGTGCGTAGACATTTTATGTCTTTTTTTCTTTTTACCGCTTGGCATAGCTTTAAAAATTTTATGGGTTAATACTATTGTTTATTATTTTTTCACTGAAAGAGTGAATGTCTTTGCAGGCTTGAATGCCGGAATATTGTGCTCCGGAATGATAATCGTTGTGTTCTTGGAGATGTTGCGAGCTGTTTTTTGTGCTCTCTTCTTTACAACAAAACTACCAAATCCGCGGAGGTAAACATTTTCCTCTCTTGACAAGGATGCCTTTACTGCTTCCATGAATGCTTCAACGGTTGTAAGTACGGTGGTCTTATCAACTCCGGTGTTTTTTGCAATTTCGTTTACAATGTCAGCTTTAGTCATTTTTTCTACAAATATGGTTATTACTGTTTCTTAATTTTTTGGACTGCAAATATATAGCTTTTCCGCGTCTCTGAAAAATATATTTCGGACTATTTTTAGAAAAAGTCGCTTCTGCAGGCTCTTCTGGTTCGGAAATATACTATTTTTGCGTCATGAATATTTTTAGTGAAACATTGCTTAAGTGGTATGCGGACAATGCACGCGATTTGCCATGGAGGAATACGAGAGATCCTTATCTGATTTGGGTTTCAGAAATTATTTTGCAACAGACCCGGGTGTCGCAGGGATATGATTATTTTTTGCGTTTTGTGCAACGTTTTCCCGACGTTCGTTCTTTGGCCTCGGCTTCCGAGGACGAAGTGATGAAGTATTGGCAAGGTTTAGGCTATTATTCGCGGGCGCGCAATCTGCACGAGGCGGCACGCAGCATGAACGGTGTGTTCCCCGATACGTACGAGGAAGTGCGTGCCCTGAAAGGGGTGGGCGACTATACAGCCGCAGCCATCTGTTCGCTTGCCTACGACATGCCTTATGCGGTGGTCGATGGGAATGTCTATCGCGTCCTGTCGCGCTATTGGGGCATCGATGTACCGATAGACTCGACCGAAGGCAAGAAGACATTTGCTGCTCTGGCTCAGGAGATGCTTCCCGTTAACCGTCCGGCTGCTTACAATCAGGCCATCATGGACTTCGGTGCCATTCAGTGTACGCCGCAATCGCCCTTGTGCATGTATTGCCCTTTGTGCGACAGTTGCATGGCATTGGCGCAGGGCAGGGTGGCGCAACTGCCGGTGAAGCAGCACAAGACGAAAACGACCGACCGCTTTTTCAATTATATATATGTACGTGCAGGCGCGTACACATATATTAATAAACGTACGGGAGACGATATTTGGAAGAACCTGTTTGAGTTGCCTCTGATCGAAACGGATCGTGAATTGTCCGAAGCAGAGTTTCTCGGGTTGCCACAGTTTCGTGAACTGTTTGTCGAAGGTGAGGTGCCGCAGGTGCGCACTTTGTGCAGGGGAGTGAAGCATGTGTTATCCCATCGTGTGATCTATGCCAATTTTTACGAGGTGGCATTGCCTGAAGATTCACATTCGTTCGCGTCCTATCTTCGGGTCCCTTCGGCAGACCTTGGGCAATATGCGGTCCCTAAGCTGATACATGCATTCCTCGAAAAATATGAGTGAAAAGTAGCGGGCTATTCTTGCATTGCGTAATAATTCTTGTTATTTTTGGCGTCGAATTGATAAATAAGGAATTTTATGTCGGTAAATAAAGTAATATTGCTGGGTAATGTCGGGCAAGATCCGAAGGTGACTTACTATGACGGTGGTACATGTGTGGCACAGGTTCCTTTTGCCACTTCCGAAAAGGGCTATACGCTGCAAAACGGTACACAGATTCCCGACCGTACCGAGTGGCACAACTTGGTGTTCCGCAATCGTCTGGCCGAAATTGTTGACCAGTATGTTCACAAGGGCGACAAGCTCTACGTGGAGGGGAAGATCCGCACCCGTTCCTACGACGATCAGGCCGGAATCAAACGTTATGTGACCGAGATTTTTGTGGACAACATGGAGATGCTTTCTCCTCGCAACCCTTCGGCTGCCCCTGCGCAACCGTCACAGCCCGCTCAGCCATCCCAACAGGCAGCTTCATCACCGGCAGCTTCCGCGCCTACTAACCAGACGGACGATTTGCCGTTCTAATTGTTTAACTAAAACCAGATTCTTTGGACCCAGACGCTTTTTTATGCCAATTGGCAGATGTATTTAACGGTATTTCCGTACATACCCCTTCTGTTTCGGCCATTATAGCCATTGTATTGGCAGGATTGCTCCTGCTTGTATCCGGATTTGCATCCGCATCCGAGATTGCTTTCTTCTCGCTTTCGCCCGCCGATCTGAGTGTCATCGCCGAGAAGAAAAATCCTTCCGATGAGAAAATCAGCCGCTTGCTGGACGACACTGAGCGGTTGCTGGCTACGATTCTGATTACAAACAATTTTGTGAATGTAACCATTATCATGCTGTGCAATTTCTTCTTTATGACCGTATTCGAGTTCCATTCTGCCATTGCCGAGTTTTTGGTGCTGACGGTCATCCTGACTTTCCTGTTGTTGCTCTTCGGCGAGATTATGCCTAAGATATATTCGGCTCAGAAGTCGCTGGCATTTTGTCGTTTTGCCGCTCCGGGCATTACGATGTTCCGTTCGTTTTTCTATCCGCTGTCATCCGTATTGGTACATTCGACGGCTTTTCTGAACAAGCATTTCACCCGCAAGAACCACAACATCTCTGTCGATGAATTATCGCATGCTTTGGAGCTGACCGACAAGGCCGAACTGAAGGATGAAAGCAACATCTTGGAAGGCATCATTCGTTTTGGAGGTGAGACCGTTAAGGAAGTAATGACTTCCCGCCTCGATGTGGTCGATCTTGAAATACGTACTCCGTTTAAGGATGTGTTGAAGTGTATTGTCGAGAACGTCTATTCGCGTATCCCCGTTTATGCCGAGACGCGCGATAACATCAAGGGAATACTCTATATCAAGGACCTGCTTCCACATCTGAATAAGGGCGACAATTTCCGCTGGCAGTCGCTGATTCGTCCGGCCTATTTTGTGCCCGAGACAAAGATGATTGACGACCTGTTGCGAGATTTTCAGGCCAATAAAATACACATTGCTATTGTGGTGGACGAGTTTGGTGGAACGTCGGGCATTGTGACCATGGAAGATATCATCGAAGAAATTGTCGGTGAAATTCGCGACGAGTATGACGACGAAGAGCGAACTTATACCATTCTGAACGATCATACGTGGGTGTTCGAAGCCAAGACGCAGCTGACCGACTTTTACAAAGTGACGCAACTGGACGATACGACGTTCGACGACGTTGCCGGTGACGCCGATACGGTAGCCGGACTTTTGCTGGAACTGAAGGGAGAGTTTCCGGCATTACACGAAAAGGTAGTCTATGACCGTTATGAGTTTGAGGTACTCGAGATGGATAATCGCCGCATTCTGAAAGTGAAGTTTACCATCAACCCTCCTGTTGAGAGGCCGGAGGAGAGCGAATAAACGGAGAGCCAGGTTTGAGTCTTTTCATACGACATAAGGAAGCCCGTTTTCTGTTGGGAGTATGGCGGATGGATGAGTCCCCCGAGGAGTTGTCCCGATTGTTGGACAGCACAGATTTGTGCCGCCAGGCAGAAGAGCGTTTCCATGCACTTCAGCGCAGGCGTGAATGGTTGTCGGTCAGGCTTTTGTTACGCTGTCTGTTGGGAACAGACAAAGAGATTGTTTACCTTCCTTCCGGAAAACCTTGTCTGGCAGATGGCAGTTTTCATATCAGCATATCACATACGCGTGACTATGTAGCTCTGATACTGGGGGAGACGGAGGTCGGCATCGATATTGAGCATTATGCGACCCGGGTTCGTCGGATTGTTTCGAGATTTATGCGTGCAGACGAACATCCTGTGGCCTGTCAGGGGGATGATACCTGGAGCCTGTTGCTTCACTGGTCGGCCAAGGAAGTGATGTTCAAGTGCATCGACCGTTCCGAAGTGGATTTTTGTACCCATTTGCAGGTATTCCCTTTTGTTCCTCAAGAACGGGGCGAGTTTCGTGCCCGTGAATACAGGACGGAGCAGCAGCGTATGTTTCTCATCCGCTATCTGCTCCATCCCGATTTCGTCTTGACGTGGACCGTCTCCTGATGTCTGTTTACAGCCTTTCCAACTGCACGGTGAAGTGCCTCATCAGCGGTGCTTCCCAGGCAATTCGAACTCCTCTTGTCACGCTTTCGCGCCGGTCATAGACGTTCTTCAGGGCAGCTGCCACTACGTTCATGTGGTTGTCTGTATAGACTCTGCGCGGTATGGCCAGGCGAAGCAGATCCAGTCCGGTAAGGCGGTTTTCGCGTGTTACGGGGTCACGATCGGCAAGTAGGTAGCCTATTTCGCATCCACGTATGCCAGCTTCCAGGTATAATTCGATGGTGAGCGTCTGTGCCGGAAATTCTTCTTTGGGTACGTGAGTCAACACCTTGGGTGCATCGATGAAGATCGCGTGTCCGCCTGCCGGGCGCTGGTAAGGGATGCCGTATTCGTCCAGTTTGCCGGCTAAATATTGTACTTGCCGGATGCGTGTTTCCAGATTGTCGAATTCGGTATTTTCGTCCAGACCGATGGCCAAGGCATTCATGTCGCGTCCGTTCATGCCTCCGTAAGTCAGGTAACCTTCGAACTGTACGCAGAAGCCTTTGGCACCTTCGTACCAATCCTTTCGATTGGTGGCGATGAAGCCGCCCATGTTGACAATGCCGTCTTTTTTGGCGCTCATGGTCATGCCGTCGGCCAGGCTGAACATTTCACGGGTGATCTGTTTGATGGTTTTGTCCTGATAGCCTGCTTCGCGTGTCTTGATGAAATAGGCGTTTTCGGCAAACCGGGCTGAGTCGAACAGAACCGGTTTTCCATATTTGTCGGCTATGGCACGCACTTCACGCAGGTTCTGCATGGATACGGGTTGTCCTCCTGCCGTGTTGTTGGTGATGGTGACGATGATGAAAGGAATGCGGGCGGCATGTTCCTGTAAAGCCTTCTCTAACTTTACCGGATCGACGTTGCCTTTGAAAGGTACTTCGAGTTGTGTCTGTTTGGCTTCGTCAACGGTGCAGTCCAGTGCGAAAGCCTTGCGTCCCTCGATGTGTCCCTTGGTCGTGTCGAAGTGAGAGTTTCCGGGTACGATATCTCCTTCGTGCACCAGATAAGAGAAGAGAACGTTTTCGGCGGCGCGTCCCTGATGGGTGGGGATGATGTATTCGAATCCTGTCAGCCGGGTGATGGTGTCTTTAAGTTTGAAGAACGAAGAAGCACCGGCATAGCTTTCATCTCCCAACATCATTCCTGCCCATTGGCGGTCGCTCATGGCGCCGGTGCCCGAGTCTGTGATCAGGTCGATATAGACTTGTTCCGATTTTAGTTGGAATACATTGTAGTGGGCTTCTTTCAGCCATTGTTCGCGTTCTTGGCGGGTACTTTTACGGATGGGTTCTACCATTTTTATTTTCCACGATTCGGCAAAGGGTAATTCCATAGTTGATTGTGTCTTTTTTTACGGGTTTGACATTTGGTTAACGGAATAAGTCATTGACTTATTTGTATGAGCCGAAGATAATGTATTTTCTTTGGAATTACAAATGTTTGCTGACTTTTTGTAAAGCAAATGTCCGGGCGAAATCACTTCGACCGGACATCTTCAATAAACTTGGCAGAGTTTATTTACCTTTTACTTTCTTTGAATCAGTTGGAATGAGATGTTTTGGACGGAAGGTGATTGTCCGGTTCTTCAAACTCAACGCTTTTTCCTCGAAAGCAATGATAAAGTATGGTGCATGGCAGGTCTTCTGACTCGTTTCTGCGGCAGGCGCCTTCCCGGACGTCAATCCAGTGGCTAAAGAGGTCTGTGTGCCTGTCGCACTTTACGAAACTTACAGCAGCGGGACTGTTCAGGATTCTCACCTGATTCCCTTTTAATTGCTTTCCTGTAAGAGGATTGCAAACCAATGCAGTGCAAAGATAAGAAAAAGCCGGGGATTTACAAGGGAATCTCCGGCAAATTAGCATGAAGTTACAAAGTTAATATCCTATTTTTCCTTAGCCAGTGTGAATACGAACTCCAGTCCTCCGCCCTGTCTGTTTTTGGCCGAGATGGTTCCTCCGTGTATCAGAACGGCGTTTTTTACAATGGCCAGTCCAAGTCCTGTCCCGCCCAGCTTGCGCGAACGCCCTTTGTCCACCCGGTAGAACCGTTCGAACAGCCGGTTCAGGTGTTCGGGAGCCACACCTATTCCCGTATCTGCGAAACTGAAGTAATAGAAGTTTTCATCTTCGCGGAAGCAACCTATGTGGATATGGATATTTGTTCCGGCATAGGCGATGGCGTTGTCCATCAGATTGCGGAAGATGGAGTAGAGCAGCGAATAGTTGCCTTTCAGCTGTATCTTCGGTTGCAGTGAGTTGACCACCGTAATGTGTTTCTCCTCCAGTTCCAAGGCTACTTCATTGACAATATTGGCAACCAATACGCTGATATCCACTTTTTCCATGTCGATCATGTTGGCGGCTTCATCCATCCGTGTCAGTACGGAGATGTCGCGCAGCAATCGGCTCAGGCGATTACTTTGGGCGTAGCAGCGTTCCAGGAAGACCTGCATTTTCTCGCGTGGAATGCTGTCGTTGCTGACGATGGTTTCCAGATAGCCTTGTATGCTGCTTACGGGTGTTTTCAGTTCGTGGGCGATGTTTTGTGTCAGTTGTCTTTTAAGCCTGATTTGTTCTTCTTCCTGCGTAATGTCGTTGATCGAGATTTCGAAACTGCGGTCCTGGAAGATGATACATTCCACAATAAAGATTCGTCCGTTTTTGTTGATGTTGAGCGACATGCGCTTTTCTTCGGTCGTATTGGCCGGTCGTTGCTGCGACTTATTGATGAAGTCTGTTATTTTCTGGAACTCGCAGATGGAGAAGATCTCCTCGGTGGTTTGCAAGTTCTGGTCCGAGATCAGGTTACCATATTGTGTGAAAAGGTTGTTGACAAGTATTTCTTTCTTGTCCTTGTTGAATACGCCTAACCCTTCGCGCGATGTCTGCAGGTGGGTAATCAGTTTCTCCCTTTCGATGTAGAGGGCTTCCTTTGTTTCCCTGAGCCGACGGTATATCTGGATAATGTGTTGCGATATTTCTCCCAGTTCGTTGTGAGGGAATGCTGCCTGGATGTCCATATCAATGGGCTCGTTTTTATCGGCCCGTTGGGCAAATTCGCGCAGATTGGTGATGGCTTTCCCCAATTTCGAAGTAAATTTGTAGAAAGTAAATATCAGCAATAGGGTGATGATGACCGTAAACCAGATGTAGTGCGGATCGGCAGACAGGTTATGGATCAGGTTCAGGTTGTAGGGGAGTGCCGAACGTATGATATAACTGTCCTGCAGGGTTGCCGAGTAGAAGTAGGGCATACCGGTTGTTTCCGACGTACGCCGCAGGTCATAGCCCTTTCCATGTTGCAGTGCCTGTTGTATTTCCGGGCGTCCCAAGTGGTTGCCCGGTTCGTGCATATGTCCTTGATAGCTGTCAAAAATGACTTTCCCGTCCAGACTGATCAGGGTGACACGCAGGTTGTTGTTGGCTCTTTTGATGTAATTCTCCAGTGTTTGGGTCCACAGGCTGTCGGGGACGAGGCGGAGTTCGAACGAAAGGCGCTCGTTGTAGTCTTGCAGTTGTGTGTTGAGCAGTTCTATTTTGTAGCTTTTCTCACGCTGGTACTGATAGGCGATGAAACAGGCTGCGAATACGATGAATAGTGAGATAACCGAAAGAAACAGCTTACGGCTGAACGAAAGGAAGTGTCTTTCGTTTTTATTCGACTTCAAAGCAGTATCCATATCCCAGACGAGTTACAATGCATTTTCCGTAAATACCGATTTTCTTGCGCAGACGGGTGATGTTGACGTCTATGGTACGGTCGAGCACATAGACTTCTTCGCTCCAGATGCGTCCCAGAATGTCTTCGCGTGAGAAGACGCGTCCTTTGTTTTGCAGCAGTAGCAGCAGGATCTCAAATTCCTTTTTGGTCAGTGGGGCTTCCTGTCCGTCGATGGAGACTTTCTTCTTCACGATGTCGAGGACCAGTGTTTTGTAAACCAGCTGTTCAGGCATCCGTTCGCCCTCTCCCTGTCCGGTGCGTCTCAGTACGGCTTTTACCCTTGCCGCCACTTCGCGTAGCGAGAAAGGTTTGGATATGTAGTCGTCGGCTCCAAGGTTGAATCCTGTCACCGTGTCATTTTCCGTATCTTTGGCCGTGATGAAGATGATGGGGACTTGTGCCGTCTTTTTGTCTTTTTTCAGCATGCTTGCCATTTTGAATCCCGAGATTTCTCCCATCATCACGTCGAGCAGCAGCAGGTTGTAGCTGCTGATATCCATCTTCAGGGCTTCTTCGGCCGAGTTTGCGGTATCTACTTCATATCCTTCGTTCTCAAGGTTGAACTTCAGGATTTCGCACAAATCTTCTTCATCATCCACTACTAAGATCCGGTAATTGTTCATAGTTTCCTGTTTTTAAGTTGTAACCGGGAAGCTCTTTTCCGCTTGTTGCAGTGTGTCATCTTCCTGTTACAAAGTTATACTTTATTTCTTTTCACCGGCAAAAGTGAGGTATTTTTGTTACGGACGGATGAAACAAGTGTTACGATTCTGTTACACTTTCCGCATGAGGGGGCTTATTTGGGGGGGCAGGAGTCAGGGTTAGCAGTATTGAAACGAAAACACACACACCGATAATATTGCCTTTTTCGACAGTGTCATCGGTGTGCAGTGACCGGGTATCTGTAGTGATATCACGCCGTCTGGTGGTTGATGCAGATACCTTGTTTGTACCATTCGTACAAGCGGTGTATTCCTTCGTCAATCTCTACTTTGTGGTGCCAGCCCAACTGGTGCAGTTTGGTTACGTCGGTCAGTTTTCGCATGGTGCCGTCTGGCTTGGTGGCATCCCACTTCAGTTCGCCCTTGAATCCGATTTCGGCAACAATCTTCTCGGCCACTTCGCGAATGCTCAGTTCTTTTCCGGTTCCAACGTTGATGTGGCAGTTGCGTATCTCTTTTTCACCTTCACGGTAAGTGTCCTTGAAGTCCACGTTCAGCAGTACGTGTACACTGGCGTCGGCCATTTCTTCGCTCCACAGGAATTCGCGCATAGGCTTTCCGGTTCCCCACAGGGTGACAGCTTCGGCGGTGATGCCGTATTTGGCAAGAATCTGTCTGATTTCCTCTTCTGTCCGGCTGCCGTCCACTCCCTCTACCGGGCGCAGGTTGATGTCTTTTCTGACAGCTTCCCAGTTCCCTTCGTTCAGGCATTTGGCCAGATACACTTTTCTCATCATGGCGGGCAGGACATGACTGTTTTCCAGGTGGAAGTTGTCGTTCGGTCCATACAGGTTGGTCGGCATCACGGCAATGTAGTTGGTACCGTATTGCAGGTTGAAGCTTTCGCACATTTTCAGTCCGGCAATTTTAGCGATGGCGTACGGTTCGTTGGTATATTCCAACGGCGATGTCAGCAGGCATTCTTCTTTCATGGGTTGCGGTGCCTCTCTGGGGTAGATGCAGGTGCTTCCTAAGAACAGCAGCTTTCTCACTCCGTGGCGGAAACTTTCGCCTATGACGTTCTGTTGGATTTGCAGATTTTCATAGATAAAGTCTGCTCTGTATTGCAGGTTGGCCATTATGCCTCCTACGTGTGCGGCTGCCAGCACTACGGCTTCCGGCTGTTCTTCGTCGAAGAATTTCTTGACGGCCACTCCGTCCAGCAGGTTCAGTTCCTTGTGTGTACGTCCTACTAAGTTATGGTATCCTCTTTCCTGCAGATTGTTCCAAATGGCCGATCCTACCAGTCCTCTGTGACCGGCTACATAAATTTTTGTATCTTTATCCATTTTTATTCTTACTTATTTAAGTTTCGCAAGTGCTCAACTTATTAGTTGACAAGGCTTCAGTCAACAAGTTTACAAGGTTCGGAATGCTCTGTTTGATAAAGTGCCGCTTGAGACGGCTCGTTACAAACTTCTTGTCAACTCGTCAACTTGTTACTCGTCAACTGCAACTTGAGCTTGCAAAACTTGAGTTACTTATTTCCCGTTTACTTCACGATGCCTTTTTCCAAATATTCCGCCAGATTGGTTCTCACCTTCTGTGCCGCATGGTCGGCAGCTACTTTGGCCATGTCCGCTTCCACCATGATGCGTACCAGTTCTTCGAAGCTGGTGCTGTTGGGATTCCAGCCTAATTTGGCCTTTGCCTTCGTCGGGTCTCCCCACAGGTTCACCACGTCGGTCGGACGGTAGAAGTCTTCGCTTACCTCTACCAAACATTTGCCCGTGGCTTTGTCGTAACCTTTCTCGTCAATGCCCTTACCCTTGAATTCCAGTTCGATACCTGCGTGTTTGAAGGCTAAATAGCAGAACTCTCTGACCGAGTGCTGCACGCCGGTAGCGATTACGAAGTCTTCCGGCTTTTCCTGTTGCAGAATCAGCCACATGCACTCCACATAGTCTTTGGCGTATCCCCAGTCGCGCAGCGAATCTAAGTTGCCCAAGTACAGACGGTCCTGTTTGCCTTGTGCGATGCGCGCCGCTGCCAGCGTGATTTTCCGCGTTACGAAGGTTTCGCCCCGGCGTTCGCTTTCGTGGTTGAACAGGATGCCCGAACAGCAGTACATGTTGTATGCCTCGCGATACTCTTTCACGATCCAGTAACCGTACAGTTTGGCAACAGCGTAGGGCGAGTAGGGGTGGAAAGGTGTATTCTCATTCTGCGGCACCTCTTCCACTTTGCCGTACAGTTCCGAGGTCGATGCCTGATAAATGCGGCACGTATCAGTCAGTCCGGCCAAGCGTACGGCTTCCAGCACACGCAGCACACCTGTGGCATCCACATTGGCTGTAAACTCGGGAGAATCGAAACTAACCTGCACATGACTTTGTGCGGCGAGGTTGTATATTTCGGTCGGCTTCACTTTTCCAACGACTTGCAGGATGCTCATCGAGTCGCTCAGGTCGGCATAATGTAGGTGAAAGTTGGGTTTTCCTTCCAGATGCGCGATGCGTTCACGATAATCGACAGACGATCGTCTGATGGTTCCGTGTACATCATATCCCTTACTCAGCAGCAGTTCGGCCAGAAACGACCCGTCTTGTCCGGTGATACCGGTAATCAAAGCTACATTTCTCTTTTCCATTGTTTTTGTTATGGTTGCACTTTATTAAAGTTGATAATTCAGTATAGATATAGTGATTCTTAAATACTATACGGCGTCTTCGTCAGGATTGAAATGGTTGAAGAAGTTTCTCCGTTTTTCTTTTAAACATGCAGTTTCTTGATGCAGAAACTTACACCCATAATCATATAATGATATGGCAGTTCCATGTTCATTTGTATTTTTGAATCCAAGATAGGTTTTATAATAGTTTACCAGATATTCGTCTGGAGTCATATCGGCGGCAAACAGGAATAGATATTCACATCCTATATGTTTCATTACTTCTGAAACGATAGGCACGATAAAATACCAGAATACTACTACTCCTAACTTTTGTCCGATATGTAGTTCTTCCCATTCTTTTCTGCAATTTTCATTAGTGCAGAAGTGTACAATTTCGATACCGGCAAATGTTTTGCCTACCCTTTTCAAATCATCTTCAGATTCTTTCTCCAATTCTTTGATGATCTGGTTTTTCTTGGCAAAAGAAATTTGCGCCAAGTCATTCTTTATAAGTCCTTTTCCTGTTCTGATACGTTCGATAATTGATTCAATGGATTGTTTCTCGTCCGCATTCAGTTCCGGATCATTTTTCAGTTCAACAATGTAATTGTATAGTTCACGGACTCTGGTTAAAGAATCCATCCCCTTGATGCTTTCGTATAAAGAACCACATTTCAGGGAAAAGTAAAAAAGAATATTGCCATTAGGATGTTTTACCACATAATAGGCTATGTTCCCTTCAGCATCTTCTTGAAAGGCAGTATCTTTTAATGCTTCTGCCAGATTTTCATTTCGCCAGTTGCTAAAGGACTCTACCGCCCAAAGGTTGTTGTCATTCTCTGACAACCGTTCACAAGTAAGTGAATTAAGAATGCTTTCTTGTTCTTTGGTTATTTTCATACTTGCAGAGTTTGGCAGTTGGATTTATCAAACAGAAGGCGACGTATTTTTATCCTTTCGGCATCAACTTTTATGTCATTTGTATCGATAAGCCGATTGCTGTTTTCATTTTCCGAAATACCTTTTCTTGCTGTTTCCCAGCAGTATTCTCCATGTGTCAGACTGCTTAAACTCCACGAAGCTTTGGGGGCGTACGTTTCAAATACTTTATCAAATACTTGCTTGTATTTTTGGGCAGTGGTCTGCGATATGGTTTCGGTCAGGCATCCGTTTTTGTACAGGCGTCTGATTTCCGGCATTACGGGGCCGTATTGCCATGCCTCGAATCGTTCATTGAAGATGGGGGCTCCGGTTTGAATAAAAGATTCACGTTGAATGAAATAAAGAAGCTTATGCAGTTTCATTTCATCGATGCATTTACCGTATTCTTGCAGATAGCGTTGGTAAATGTATGAAGCTATCGTTGATACTTTTTCCATAATCTCTTTAAAATGTCATTCAATAATGTACAAATGTACAAAAAATCATTCGTTTACAATAACAATTTTCTGAAAAACATGTAACAGTGAACTTTGAAAAGCGAGGGGGCGAGGGCATATTACATATTCCTGTTTCCTTGTCTTTTTCTCAGTCTCTTCGGAAAATATCCCGAGTATAGACTTTCTCTTTTACATCGTCTAAACAGCTGTCGTAGCGGTTGGCAATGATGGCGTCGGATTGTTGTTTGAAGTTCTCCAAGTTGTTTACGACTACCGATCCGAAGAAGGTACTGCCGTCTTCCAGTGTGGGTTCGTAGATGATGACGCTGGCGCCTTTGGCCTTGATGCGTTTCATGACGCCCTGAATGGAACTTTGGCGGAAGTTGTCGCTGTTCGACTTCATGGTCAGGCGATAGACTCCGATGACACATTTCTTTTCGTTCGACGGGTCGAATGCCCCCCGGTTGTAATAGTCGTAATATCCTGCCTTGTGAAGCACCTGGTCGGCGATGAAGTCCTTTCGGGTGCGGTTGCTTTCCACAATGGCATGGATCAGATTTTCGGGCACATCCTGATAGTTTGCCAACAGCTGTTTCGTGTCTTTGGGCAGGCAGTAGCCGCCGTAGCCGAAGGAGGGGTTATTGTAGTGTGTCCCGATACGCGGATCCAGACAGATGCCGTCGATGATGGCTTTCGTGTCGAGGCCTTTCACTTCGGCATAGGTGTCGAGTTCGTTGAAGTAGCTTACCCGCAGCGCCAGATAAGTATTGGCAAACAGTTTCACGGCTTCTGCTTCTTTCAGTCCCATGAACAGGGTAGGGATGTTTTCTTTCAGAGCCCCTTCCTGCAGCAGTGCGGCAAATTCGTGAGCCTTTTCTTCCAACCGCTCTCCGGCGATGGCCCGGATGGCTTTGTTCTCTTCCTCTCGTCCTTCTATCATTTTGGGGTATCCCACAATGATGCGGCTGGGGTAGAGGTTGTCGTACAGTGCCTTGCTTTCGCGCAGAAACTCGGGCGAGAACAGCAGATTCAACCGCTTGCCCTGAAGGGCGGGCGACGATTGGAAACGTTCGGCATACTTTACGTACAGACTTCGGCAATAGCCCACGGGGATGGTACTTTTAATCACCATGACGGCATCTGGATTCACTTCCAGTACCAGATCGATGACTTCTTCCACATGGCTTGTGTCGAAGTAGTTCTTCATCGGGTCATAGTTGGTCGGTGCGGCAATCACGATGAAGTCGGCTTTGCGGTAGGCTTCCCGTCCGTCGAGGGTGGCTGTCAGTCTCAGTGGCTTTTCAGCCAGATACTTTTCGATGTACTCGTCTTGTATGGGGCTGATGTGTTGGTTTATCTTTTCCACCTTTTCGGGTATTACATCTACTGCTGTCACCTGATGGTGTTGCGACAGCAAGGTAGCTATCGAAAGTCCTACATAGCCGGTTCCGGCTACAGCAATTCTGTAATCTTTCATGACGTTATTTCCCTTCCTTATTATCGTTTTTTGCTTTTTCAGATTCAGCTTGCACTTTTTGTACTCCTTCCATTTATCAAACAATTCAATCCTTTTGTTCATTCAAATGCTGAACGCAGTTTTCAACTGGTAACTTACTGTTTGTCGCCAATCGGAAACAGGTCTGGATTTATATAAGAATATGACAAAAAGTCCTTACATGTTCTGCCTGCAAAGATAGATAAACGAATGTGGTTAAAGAAAGTAAATGGAACTTATTTACATTTATTTCACATATGGAGGCCGATTGTTTTTATGATTTTATCCCTGTTCCGTTCCCTCCTCTCTTTGGGAGAGGGGCCGGGAGCAAGCTTCCACCCAATACCCGTTCCCATACTTCGTATGCACCCTGTGCCCCAATTGTGCCAACAGCCGTGCGAACGACGTACACGAACAGTCCTTCAGAGCAGCAGGATTCTTCTTCTTCACTGTGGCATAGATATCCGCCGCCGACATTAATCTTGCACCCTGCTCGCCCGGCTCGGCGAAGCGGAAACACGAGCTGACCAACTCTTCGGCGGGCGTGACGCGGTAGAACGGGCGGTTGGCCTGCTGGATTTCGTTTTCCTCTTCTTTGCTGAACCAGCAGCGTTCGCCGTTCTCCAACTCGTGCAGCAGCTGGGCATAAAGCTGTTCATAATCCACCGGCGTGGTGCAGTCGATGGGGCGCTCCACTTCCACACAGATGAAGCGGCGGCTGCCCGAAAGGTCGGTCAGCAGGTCGCGGCGGTTGCTGG
>OMCT01000453.1_pt1 | contig 32287 bp, 33 predicted proteins | sample 1674301 | NCBI WGS metagenome assembly OMCT01 (sample SAMEA103958158, study PRJEB25191) | human gut metagenome
TGTTAAAAAATTTTTACTTTAAAATATAGAATTTCTTGCACAAAATATGTATAATAAGCGCATAAAGGGAGTAGCCTGCACATATATGTGTTTACAGCTTCGTCAATACGATATTAAATCCGGACTGTGATGAAATGGCAAGACTTTGGTACATAAGACCAGAGTCTTTTTATTTTATCTGGTCCAGGAGGAACTATATGAACATAATTTTATTAGTATTAGGATTTATTCTACTACTAAAAGGAGCCGATTGGTTTGTCGATGGATCAAGCAGTATCGCATCACGCTTTGGCATACCCCAACTGATTATTGGACTTACTATCGTTGCGATGGGAACGAGTCTACCAGAAGCCTTCGTTTCTATTACAGCTGCTTTAAAATCGAATGCGGCCATCACAATCGGAAATGTTGTTGGAAGTAATATTTTAAATGTAGGAATCATTCTTGGCATTACAGCACTCATTCGTCCATTACATATTCAAAATAGTACAATCAAATATGAAATGCCATTTATGATGCTTGTAACACTAGTACTCATTCTACAAGGCATAAACAATACTATTTCACGCTTTGACGGTATTATCTTATGGTTATTCTTCCTTGGTTACTTATACTACATTTTCAGAATGACAAAAAATCAAATCGAAGAAGCAGAAATCAAAAAGACAAACCCATTATTTATTCCACTCGGACTGGTATGTTTAATGATTGGAAGTAACTTTGCGGTAGATGCAGCCACAAACATTGCCATTTCACTAGGTGTTAGCCAAAGATTTATCGGACTAACCATTGTTGCCTTAGGAACATCTTTACCTGAACTTGTCACTTCGGTAACGGCCGCCAAAAAAGGCAACGCCGATATTGCGATTGGAAACATCATAGGATCGAATATCTTTAATATCCTATTTGTCGTAGGTTCTAGTGCACTTATTACTCCCGTACCTTTTGAGCCTAACTTTATCATCGATTCCTTTGTCGCAATATTGATTGGTCTTGTCCTTTATATTTGCACTAAAAAAACAAGAGTACTCGGCAAAAAAGCCGGCATACTCTTGTTAGTGACATATTTAATTTACTTTATCTATCTTCTTTAACAAATCACGAATCTCTTCTAATAAGACAACAGTATCATCTTTTTTAGGTTCTTCCTGATCAAGTTGTTCATTTGTTGTCTTTTTAAAATGTACAAAAACTTCAGCATTGCAAAGATGCATGCCGCAACAATTAAAAAGTCCACAACATTTTGAATAAAATTACCATACGTAATTGTAGCTGTGCCTACTTGAATTTTTAAACCTGTAAAATCAAGTCCACCAATCAAAATACCCACAATCGGCATCAATATATCATTTGCCAAGGAAGTAACGATTTTCCCAAAGGCACCACCAATAATAACACCCACAGCCATATCCATCACATTGCCTTTGGCAATAAACTCTTTAAATTCACTGATTGTTTTATTTGGCTTCATTTATTTTTTCTTATCAAAATGCAAAGTTTGTTTCAAAACAGTAGAACAAGCCAAATCACCAATGACATTCACACAAGTAGCTCCCATGTCACACAAAGTATTTACTGAAATATAAACACCCAAGATTTGATTTGTTGGAATTCCTGCAATTGGACATAAAGCCGCAAAAGCAGCAATCGCACCACCTGGAACGCCTGGAGTACCAATACTTAACAATACGTTACAAGCAAGTACTGTAACCATTGTTCCAATACTTAAATCAATACCTAAAGCTGTCGCAAAGAATGTAATCATAAATGACATCAAAATCGAAACAGCATCCATATTGATCGTTGCTCCTAAAGGAAGAGTCAACGAAGTGATTTCTTCAGGAATACCAATCTTTTCTGAAGCACATCTTAATGAAATAGGGATCGTAGCACTACTTGAACAAGTTCCAAACGCATTCAATCCTGCTGGTGCAATATCTTTAAAAAATTGAATTGGATTGTATTTTCCAAAGAATTTGACCATACCACCATAAATAATAAACGCATATAAATAGAATGTAATATACAACGCCAATAATACCTGTCCTAATTGAAGCATTGTATCCACACCATTTGAATACATAACTGTAGCGATACATGCGAATACCCCAAATGGAGTCACATACATGATCTTACTTATAATAAAAATAGAAATTTGATAAATCGAATCGCACAAATTAATAAATGGATCCGCTTTTTCCTGAATAGCCAAACATGCAAGTCCAATAATCACGGCAAACGCAAGAACTTGAAGCATATTTCCCGTTGCGAAAGCCTCTACTGGATTCGGTGGAATAATATTCTGTAACGTATCCAACAATCCATTAAAGGTCGCAGCCTCCACTTGTGTTTTTGTCGCAACAATATGCGCATTCTTACCCAAATGTAACATGCGAGGCAAAACCAAACCTAGACCCGAAGCTAAAGCTGTTGTACCTGTATACCATAATAAGGCATGTAAACCTACCTTACCCGTTTTGGCAATATCCCCAATGCCAATGATCCCCATCACTAAACTTGTAAATACAAGTGGGAAAATCATCATTTTTAATGCCGACATATATATGGAAGCAACAACGCTCAATGCGGTATTTGCCCATTCCGGCATAATAATTCCAACAATAACACCTGCAATCAAGCCAATGAAAATACCAAGTGTTATATTAAATCCTTTTTTTTTCATAACTCTCCTCCAATAATGTAAAATATTTTACCACATAATTACATAAATATAAAAATTTACACGTGCACAAAAAAAGACACTGCCTAAAACAGTGTCATCTGATTTTCTTCATCCAATCCCTCTAAAGCATTCATATCCGCTAACTTTTCAACTAAAGTCTTTGAAAGCTGTGTACGCTTCAATACATCTTCCTTAGATAGAAATGGTTTTTCGTCTCTAGCCTTAACGACAGACAAACCTACGTTTGAACCCAAGCCATCAATACTTGTGAAAGGCGGAATAATTGCTTTTGGATCATCTGGATCCACAATAAATTCGGTGGCTGCACTACGATTAATACTAATATTCGAGAATCTAAAACCACGCAATACCATCTCTAAAGCAAGTTCTAACGTATCATAAATAGCTAACTCTTTATCACTTGGTTTTTGTGTTTTATCCTCTTTCATATGTTTGATATCCGCCATTCTTTGGCGAATTGCAGCCTCACCCTGAATCATGGTCTGCACATCATAAGCATCACAACGAATACTAAAATACATACAATAATAATGTACTGGCATATGCACTTTAAACCACGCAATACGCACAGCCATCATTACATAGGCAACCGCATGGGCTTTAGGGAACATGTACTTAATTTTTGTACAAGAATCAATAAACCATTCTGGTACATTGTTCGCTTTCATTTCGGTAACCCACTCATCTTTTAAACCTTTACCCTTACGAACACTTTCCATGATCGTAAATGATAATTTTGGTTTAACACCATACCCCATCAAATCAACCATGATATCGTCACGACAACCAATAACTTCATTCAACTTACAAGTACCATTATCAATTAGATCTTTGGCATTTCCCAACCAAACATCGGTACCATGAGACAAACCAGAAATTGTGACTAATTCCGCAAACGTTGTAGGCTTTGTAAGTTCAAGAATACCACGAACAAATGGTGTACCAAACTCAGGAATCCCCGCTGCTCCTGTAACTTCATTATATTTTGTCGTATCGATTTTTAGTGATTCCGTTGTTGAGAATATAGCCATAGTTGCCTGATCATTCATAGGAATCTGACGAACATTCACCCCCGTTATTCTCTCCAACATTTTCATCGCCGTAGGATCGACATGACCTAAAATATCAAATTTTAAGATATTATCATGAATCTGATGGAAATCGAAGTGTGTTGTTTTCCAAGTCGCATTTGGATTATTTGCAGGATATTGAACAGGCGTAAAATCATGCACATCCATATCCAATGGCACAACGACAATACCACCCGGATGCTGACCCGTTGTTCTTTTTACACCTTCACAACCCTTAGCCAAATCTACACGCTTTGCCTCATTAAAAGGCTCACACTCCATCTCTTCTTCATATCCTTTGACATAACCATACGCCGTCTTCTCCTGAACCGTACCTACAGTACCTGCTCTAAAGACGTGATCATCTCCAAATACTTCTTTTGTATAGGCATGGGCATTCGGTTGATATTCACCTGAAAAGTTCAAATCGATATCGGGAACTTTATCCCCCTCAAAACCTAAGAATGTTTCAAACGGAATATCCTGACCATCTCCACGCATGATTTCACCACAAACCGGACACACCTTATCTGGCAAATCAAAACCAGACTTAGCTTCGTCCCCCTCTAAAAACTCATAGTGCTGACAATTTTTACATACATAGTGAGGTGTTAATGGGTTTACCTCAGTAATATTAGACATTGTCGCAACAAAACTAGATCCTACAGATCCACGCGAACCTACAAGATATCCATCATCATTACTCTTTTTAACAAGTAAGTGTGAAATATAATATACTACATAGTAACCATGACCAATAATACTATCTAACTCACGAGTTAAACGTTTCTCTACAATGTCTGGCAAATCATTTCCATACCATTGGTGAGCTGTTTCAAAACAAATATCACGCAACTTTTGGTCAGACCCCTCAATGTCAGGTGGATATAACTTATCTTTGATTGGAAAAATAGGCTCTGTTAATAACTTCAATTTATTTGTGTTTTCCACAACAACCTCATATGCTACATCTTCACCCATCCATTCAAATGCCTTCAACATCTCATCTGTCGTCAACAAATGCTGATTTGGATTGCTCGTAGCTTTACGCGCTTGCTTGTTATAAATATAGAGAGGATGTCTAGCATTACCAATTGCCTTGGCATTTATATATACATCACGAAGACGTTTCTCATTAGGATTCACATAGTGTGCATCACTTGAAGCAATCACCATCCTACCCGCTTCTTTTGCAGTATCATAGATAAACTGCAAATACCACTTCAAATCATCCACATCTGTAATGCTTCCACGATCCAATAAATTCTTATAACACTCTAATGGCTGTAACTCAATGTAGTCATAATAGCCCATAGCTTCCAATAATTCTTTTTTACTTCGCGTATGCGCCAATTCAAAAATTTCACCATTTTGACAAGAAGAACCAATTAATAAGTTGCCGTTATCCCACTTCTTTGAGATTTCCTCCTTAATAATACGAGGCTGACCATTTTCTTTACCCATACTCACCAAATATTGTGTATGTGATAAAGTAATCAATTCAAACAATTCTTTTAAGCCATCCTTATTCTTTGCGAATACCGTCATATGATATGGACGATTTCTCTCATAAGGTTTTTTCGAAGCGTATTTCTCACATCCACTTTCCATATCAACTAATGTATCTAAAGTAGCTTCATGTCCTAATTGATTCATCATATTATACATGACTTGAGAAAGTACATCCGCATCATAGTCCGCACGGTGCGCACCTTCACCATCATAACTCACACGATAATGACGACATACACTTCCTAGATTAAATCGCTTTTGATCATCCGGAAGCATCGCATACGATAGTGGCAATGTATCAATCACAGGATTTGTCAGTTCATCACGACCTGTTTTTCTGCAAGCTGCATTCATAAAGCCAACGTCAAACGTTGCGTTATGCGCTACTAAAATAGAATCTCCAATAAATTCTAACAACTCATCTAAAGCATCTTCAATAGGTTTTGCACGATCTACATCATTTTGTGTAATATGCGTTAAATTTGAAATGTGGGCAGGAATCGTACGTTTTGGATTAATGAACATCTGTAAACGCCCAACCTCTTCACGATTTTTGATCTTAACCCCACCAAATTCAATAATTTCATCACGCGTATTCGAAAGACCCGTTGTTTCCAAGTCAAACACGACAAATGTTGCATCTTCAAGTTTGCGATGATCATTATTATATACAATATGATATTTAGAATCTGCCACAAGCATTTCACAACCATACAACATTTTAAATTCACGATTCGGATCTTGTTTGACCAAAGCCTCAATCTTATGTTGTGCCATTGGAAATGCCTGTACGACCTGGTGATCACACACACCGATAGAATCCATCCCCCAGTCATAGGCAGTCTGAATAAATTCTTCGATTGCACAAACACCATCCATTTCTGAAAAATTAGAGTGAACATGCCATTCTGTTCTTTTTACTTTCGCATGATCTTCTCTTTTCTTTTCCTTTGTGATTTCTAATTTACGAACCATAAACGAGTCGCACTTTGAGAATGAATCATAAACAACTTCACCCGTTAATACAACGTGCATGCCTTTTTTTACCGATTGAATCTCTTCAATAGGACATTTTGCCCCTTCAAAACGTTTGGCAACGATCGCATCATCGTAATCACTGATATACAACATCTGCAAAGTTTTACCACTCTTCATAACACGATTATCAATATCGAAAATATGTCCTTCAATTTGAACATTTGAATAGCCCACTCGTAAATCTGCAATCTTATATGTTGTAGCTGATTCCTTCTTATAGCTATTTGAAGAAGGATACTGCTTCTTTACTGGCTCTTGTTTCACAACAGGTGCATTCACTTGAACCTTTGCCGTTTCAATTTCAATATCATCCTCAACTTTTTTACACACAATTTCCTGCGTAATCCCTACATCCTCTAACTTCTCCATTAATGAAGGTAAAGCCAAATTTAAAGCAGCAAGACGAGACTCATCGCGTGTAGAAAAACAGATTGTATCATTTTCTAAATAAGGATGTAGAAAGCGAAAATCCTTCACATCACTATATTTTTCCACAAAATAATTTACATAACGATCCAGTTCATCCATTTCAATAACGCTATTCTTTGTGTGCATATGCAACTTTACATGAGCATGCAAAGAAAGCTGAAGCTTAGTAATGATCTGTTCATAAATTTCCAAAGGAATTACATTCTCAAACTCAATGTAAAAATCAACCATTTTATGCGCTGTATGAAATACAGGATTCTCATAAAAAGTTGCATTTTTAAAATACGCATATAATTCCGGATCTAGTAATTTCTCAAATACTTCCATTTTATTTTGCCATCTTTTCAAAAGCATCTTTAGCTGCTTTTTGTTCCGCCTTTTTCTTTGTGCTGCTCGTTCCCTGACCTAATAAAATATCATCTAAATACACACCCATTGTGAAGGTTGGTGCATTGCTTGGACCTTTTTCTTCTAACAATTTATATTGAATTGTCTTTCTAGAATCTGCCTGAATCACCTCTTGTAAATGTGTTTTATAGTCTGTAACAGCCTCACTCTTTTCTTGTTTAAATACTGGCTTCATATATTTTGTCAAAATCTCGTCACAAACAGCATATCCCTGATCAATATAGATAGCTCCAATACAAGCTTCAAATTGATCGGCCAAAATACTTTCTCTATGGCGTCCACCCGTTTTTTCTTCACCAACACCTAGACGCAAGAATTCATACCATCCTAATTGTCTATTCAATACGGCTAATGTAGATTCACACACTGTCTGTGCACGAAGTGTTGTCATTTGTCCTTCACGCATTTTAGGTTCCATCAAAAATAATTGTGTGGCACTCCAAATTTGTAAAACAGAATCTCCCATAAATTCTAAGCGCTCATTGTCTTCCATTTCACGATGATGTTCATTGGCATACGAAGAGTGGGTACAAGCTTCTAGATAAATATCTTCATCTTTATATTGATATCCATTTGCCTTTAACCAATCAATAAACTTTTCCATTTTATTCTTCTCCTTTTTTAAGATCTTCTAATACACCAGCAGGAACAAATCCCGAAATGTCCTGACCATATTTAAACAGTTCTCTTACGTTTGAACTTGAGTACAAACTATATTCAGGACGAGTAAATAAACATACTGTCTCAATGTCCTCATTCAATCTTGCGTTCATAAACGCCATGTTTTGCTCGTATGTACAATCCACACCATTACGAATTCCACGTACCAGCACAGTCGCATTCACACTTTTGCATGCCTCGACAACTAATCCCGATTGAATCTTACATGTTACGTTTGACAAGTGCTTCGTTGATTCATTCAACCATTTTAATCTTTTTTCCTCTGTAAACTCATTATTTTTATCTGAGTTTGGCGAAATAAAGACCACTAATTGATCAAACAACTTACTCGCTCTTTCAATAATATCTAAATGACCGTAAGTAACTGGGTCAAATGTTCCGCAAAATGCTGCTATTTTCATTCTTCATTCTCCTCTTTTTGATAATAAGAAATACGCGTAATGCCATATGTCTTCTCTTTATATTTTATGAATGAAGCTATTTTTTCTGGCCACACCTCTTCCTGCAGGCTTTCCACCACAATAACTCCATCTGATTTTACAATATCTAAATCCTCTAATTTTTGAATCAACTTTTCATTTTCTTGTTTCGCATAAGGAGGATCAATATAAACTACATCATACTTTAAAGTCAAACGCTCCAATACACTAAAAATATTTCCACAAATGATTTTGGTCTCTTTTTCTGCCTTTAAACTCTTTACATTCTCTTTAATGACAGAAATGGCCCCTTTATTATTGTCCACCAAAGTCGCATGATCCATTCCGCGACTCACAGCTTCTAACCCCATATTTCCAGTTCCACTGTAACAATCTAGAAAGTTACCACCAGCAAACATGTTCCCCAAACTTGAGAAGATGGCCCCTTTAATTTTATCTTGTGTCGGTCTAGTCGCATCATTTTTAGGACTCTTTAATGATCTAGACCCATATTTTCCCGCTACAATTCTCATAATAATCGATCCATCTCCCTTCTTCGAATTGCACAAATGCAGTTTTGTGCCAATCCCATTGTCAACATGACTGAAATCAAGCTTGTACCTCCACTACTTATAAATAGTAGGGGTACTCCGGTAAAAGGAATCAGGCTAGCCACACCACCAGCATTCAAAAAGAAGTGCATAAATAGATAAACGCCTGCGCCGCCTAATATTATTTTGTACATATTCTCACTTGTTTTAAAGGCATAATAAAATAAGCGAAATTCAATAATTCCATACAGAATAACCAATCCAAACAAACCAAAGATACCTGTTTCTTCAATCAATACAGCCAAAATATAGTCATTATCAGCCTGTGTTAAATAACCATATTTACGTGCCGAGTTTCCAATACCTTTTCCAACAATATTGGAGCTTGCGATTCCATATAAAGAATTGGCTGGTTGATATCCATCCCCATAAACATCGTTATATGGATCTTTGAAGTTTTCAACACGCACCGCAATATGTGCAAATGACGTATGTTTTAAGATTTCATTTCCTATATTTGTAAATCCAAATAAAACAACACCAAAAACAATTCCTCCATAAATAAGTACTTTTAATACTCGTTGTGTATGTTGTAAAACAGGATATTTTGGAATCATGATACAAGATATAAAGATAAATCCAATGATAACAGCGGTTCCCGTATCTTTTTGACAAAGCACAATGATACATACACAAATAAATACGGCCCACGCCCTTTTAAAGAGTCTACCTTTTTCCTTTAACATAATTGATTTCTTTTTTGCACGATACAAGCATGTCGCACAAATAATCAGCAATAATGGTTTTGCGAATTCACTTGGCTGCAAAGATATACCGGCAATCTGAATCCAGGCATGGCTTCCTCCAATTTCTGGAAACGCAAATGGAAGTATCATTATGAACAAACAAAGTGGAACAATAAACCATTCTATTTTTGAATACCATCGAAAGCGAAAAAAGCGATTCATAAACCACATGGCAATATATCCACATATGCAAAATATACTTTGTTTGACAATTACTTTTGGGACAATGTTAGGGGCATATGTTGTTTTTCCTACATTGGTTGAAACAATCGTAAATGTTCCAATCAACAAAAGAAGCGCCACCGCCCAATTGATATACTTATCACACTTTGGATCTAATGCGAAAAATGATAATTTTCCCTTCTTTTTTTGTTCGGACATGTAAATCCCCCCATCATAAATTCTATTTTAGCATATTTTCAAAAATCATTTGTCAATAATTCAAAAATGCTATAGAATGTTTGCGAGGATGATTACTATGAAAATAACAAGCAAAGATATTATATTGGATACAGACGAAAGAATTCGTATGCAAAGTGAACCTGTTCAATTGCCTTTATCAAATGAGGATCGGGAACTTTTACAGGCCATGTTAGATTATGTGCGTAATTCACAAAATGATGAAATTGCTAAAGCCGAAGATTTACAGCCTGCCGTTGGCATTGCAGCTGTACAAGTTGGTGTTTTGAAACAAATGATTGCGGTTGTGGTTCCTTATGAAGATGGTGTAGATGAAGTTGCACTAGTCAATCCTAAAATCATTTCCGAATCCGTACAAAACGCATATTTAGACAATGGAGAAGGTTGTTTATCCGTAAAAGGCGAACATCCAGGACATGTTTTCCGTCATGCAAGAATTAAAGTTCGTGGTTATGATTTGATTCAAGATAAAAATGTAACAATTTCAGCTGAAGGATATTTCGCAATTTGCCTTCAACACGAAATCGATCACTTATCAGGTACTCTTTTCTACGATCATATTGATGCCAATAATCCATGGAAAAGTGATGATGAGGCAGAAGTCATTTAAGCTTCTGCTTTTTTAAATCGCGTAGCTTTGCTATAATAACAATAGAGTCATTAAATTATAGAAAGAGGTCGAATATGCCAAAAACACAAGAACAAGCGTTTGGGCATGCATCGAACAAAAAACCATATCATGCAAAAAATCACGTTGAAAAAGGTGATACTTTGATTTACGCCCTAGGGGGATTAGGCGAAGTCGGTAAAAATATGTATTGCTACGAACACGAAAATGAAATCTGTATCGTAGATTGTGGCGTTTTGTTTCCAGGTGATGAACTATTAGGAGTTGACTATGTAATTCCTGATTATCATCATTTGATTCGCATGAACAAAAAAAGAAAGTTTTTAGTAATTACCCATGGTCACGAGGATCATATTGGAGGAATTCCATTCTTACTAAAACAAGTCCAAATTGATGCTATCTATGCACCTCGTTTTGCGAAGGCTTTGATTCTTAAAAAGTTAAGTGAACATAAAGGACTAGAAAAAACAAAAATTATAGAAATTGATGAAAACTCAAGTATCTCAACAAAATACTTTAAAGTTGGTTTCTTCAATACCATCCACTCTATCCCCGATTCTTTAGGTGTACATATCACATGTCCTAATGGATCTATTGTCCACACAGGTGACTTCAAATTTGACTTAACTCCTGTTGGAACAAATGCAGACTACCAGAAAATGACATTTATTGGTGTCACAAAACCAGACTTATTAATGTCAGATTCTACAAATTCTGGAGTTGAAGACTTTTCTATTTCAGAAAGAAAAGTTGCCAATGAAATCCAGGACATTATGCGTAAGACAAAAAAGCGTTTAATTGTTGCGACATTCGCATCCAACGTACATCGTGTTGCCCAAATCATTGAAGCTGCTACTAAATTTGGTAGAAAAGTAATCGTATTTGGTCGAAGTATGGAAAACGTTGTCGATATCGGACGAAAGATGGGAACAATCAAAGTTAAAAATTCAGACTTCTTAAGTCCTGAAGAATTAGCTTATACACCAGATGATAAAGTTTGTATTATTTGTACAGGAAGTCAGGGTGAACCTTTGGCCGCCCTATCAAGGATTGCGAATGGTACACACCGCTTTATTCACTTAAAACCTGGAGATACAATCGTATTCTCAAGCAACCCAATTCCAGGAAACCAATCAAGCGTCAATCGCGTTATTGATAACTTATTTAGATCGGGTGCTACAGTATTGACAAAATCCATCTTAAATAACTTGCATACAACAGGACATGCTTCTAAAGAAGAACAAAAACTAATGTTACAGTTAGTTCGTCCAACCTATTTTATGCCAATTCATGGTGAATATAAGATGTTGATGCAACACCGTCAAACCGCAATGGAAACAGGTATTCCTAAAGAGAATATCTTTGTATGTGCAAATGGAGATATTTTAATTTTAAGAGATCACAAAGTACTACAAAGTGACTGGCGATACCAAGGTGACGATATTTATGTCGATGGAAATGATATTTCCGGATTATCCACTGCCGTTTTAAAAGATCGTCGTATCTTAGCTGATAATGGATTAGTTGCCGTTATCTTAGCTATCGATTCAAAAGAAAACAAAATCTTAATGCGACCAGTTATCGTATCACGTGGATTTGTCTTCATTAAAGATTCACAGGGATTGATCAAAGAAGCTGAATATATTGTGAATAATTCTCTTCAGGAAAAGATGAAAGAAAAAACCACTTTCTCTGAAATCAAAAACTGTGTACGCTCTACATTAGAACCATTCTTATACAAGAAGACACATCGAAACCCGATTGTAATTCCAGTTATCTTGAATTCAAAACAAACAATGGAAGAACTTCAAAAGAATCGTAAGAACAATTTCCATGCAAGAAAACCAAGAGCAACAAAGGCATCCTAGTGATGTCTTTTCTATTTTATGATAAAATAGTTTCATGACAAAGTTACAGAAACAAATGTTTATCATCATTGCCATATTATTTGCGATTGTATTAAGTATGCTAGGATCTTTGAAAATCGCAAAAAATGTTGAACCCGAACAATTGAACGTACAATATGAAACCTTGAAAGATGAAAAAATTCCATCCTCAATGGATGATGTATCCATTGTTTATTTTACGGATGTGCAATATGGTAAATTTGAAAATAAAAAAAGAGCCGATAAACTCTTTAATAAAATTGAACATTTAGATCCAGACATTCTAATTTTTGGTGGCGATCTATTTGATGAAACCTGTCAGATGACTCAAGAAGACATAGATTATATCACCAATAAATTATCTAAGATGTATGTTCCACTAGGTAAATTTTGTGTCTTAGGTGAAAAGGATGATGCAAACAGCGACGTAGTTCGTTCCATTTTAAATCAGGCACAATTTGAAATATTAGAAAATGAAACAATTCTTCTTACAAACAAAAAAGAGGAAGGCATTACATTAAGTGCATTATCAAATATTCCAGATCCAAGTAAAATTTCAACGTCAGACAAACAATACAATCTGCTCATCACTCACATGCCAGATACACTGACTAATGAAGAATTATCCACAAAATCAATATCCCTTGCATTATGTGGACACTCTCATGGCAATCAAATCACATTCCCTATTTTTGGTGGATATAAATCGATAGATGGGGCAAAATCACTGAATCGTTCCTACGCAAAACGTCTTGCCTTTCCATACATCATTTCATCCGGTGTAGGATGCACACACGTAAATCTTCGTTTTATGGCAAAACCAGAAATCTATTATTTCATGCTACAAAGTAAATAAGAGGCTTTTTAAATTAGCCTCTTATTCTTTTTTCTTTAGACATTTAATTAGAAGTTCATTGTTCTTTTTGATTTCATCTTTAATAGAAGCTAGTTCTAACAAGATGAATACTAAGATTATTATGATAAAGATAGTTAGAAACATGTATGTCCCCCTCTTTTCTATTCGGATATCTCTACTTAAATTTTATCATAACAATAATACGGATATTCATCTTCTCTTTCTAAATTATTAAGCAAAAGAAAAAAAGGTCCATAAGGACCTTTTAAAATAGAATCTTTCGTGTTGCCGGTGTACAAGATGCGATCAATTTTCCATCTTTGTAAGATTTTAATACTGGAGCATCCAAATTTAAAGCTTCATGATAATTTTTTGCATCCATCACCACAAAACTTGCTGGATTTCCTTCTTGAATTCCGTAGCTATCCCCTAAGTGTAAAGTTTTAGCTGCATTTGTCGTTACAAATTTATACGAATTTAAAATTTCTTCATACCCCATCATATGTCCAGTATAGATTCCCATATAAACAGGATCACGCATATTTCCACTTCCCATTGGATTCCATGGATCAAAAATATCATCGGTTCCAAAAGATACATTGCATCCTGCTTCTGTTAATTCTTTAACTCGTGTTAATCCACGACGTTTAGGATATGTATCCGCACGACCACCTAAATGTACATTCACACAAGGATTGGCTACAAAGTTAATATTTGACATTTTTAAAATACGCATCAAACGAATCATATACGCATTATTATAAGAATGCATTGCCGTTGTATGACTTGCCGTTACCTGATCTTTCATACCAGTTTCATAAGCAAGTGTCGCAACTGTTTCAAGTCCTCGACTTGCTTCATCATCAATTTCATCACAATGAATATCAATTAGCTTTCCATATTTTTGTGCTAATTCAAAACAAATTTTTAAAGATTCGACCGAATATTCACGCGTAAATTCAAAGTGAGGAATAGCTCCAGCTGCATCTGCCCCCAATTTCAAAGCTGTTTCCAACAATTCCTTTCCTTTTGGATAACTCAAAATTCCATATTGAGGAAACGCAACAATTTGAATATTCATGAAATCCTTTACTTCTTCTCTTAATTCCAAGATAGCTTCTAAAGCTGTTAGATTTGGATCATTGATATCCACATGCGTACGAACATGTTGAACACCATGACTTGCCTGCATACGAATGACTTTATTCACACGATCCATTACATCTTTTTTAGTTAAAAATTCCTTACGCTCTTCCCAACGCTCAATACCTTCAAATAAAGTTCCCGACATATTCCAATGTGGTTGACCAGCTGTCAAACAAGTATCTAAATGAACATGAGATTCAACAAAAGGAGGAAGGACAAGTTTTCCTTCTAGATCCATCACTTCTTCTTGTGCATATGGTTCTAAATCTTTTCTTATTTCTTTGAATTTTCCATCTTCAATTCGGATACACTTTAATTCTTCATTATTTTCAATACCCGCGTTTTTTATTAACATTTTATGCCTCTTTCTTTCTTATATACCCTATAAAATAACATACTGATGCTACAACCATCGCATTTACCGCTGCAATTCCCCAAGGAAGAATATTTGCAACAATAGCTCCAACAATAACACCAACAATATTGAAACTATTAAAATTACCTACATCCATATTATCTTTATATTTTTTTCTTTTCATAAAGAAATCTAGAATGACAATAATTCCGATTGGCGGCAAAGCACAATTCAGTATGTTAAGCCAACCTGTAAAATTGTAATACAACCAAATGGATAAGATGGTTCCAATAACACCTGCAATCCATGTTGTTATTTTCATTTGGATATTTGTGATATTACTAATCGCAAGGCCACCTGTATAAAGAGCGTTATTATTTGTTGTCCAAATATTAGCTCCTAAAACAATTATAGCAGGAATTGCCAAACCTTGTGCAATCATAACATAGAAAATGTCATCAGCGCCTGTAAAAGCACCTCCAATTGCACCGAAACAAAACATTAATGTATTCCCGAAAAAAAAACGCAATGACTGTAGTCCAAACCGCAATTTTATTATTTTTCGCAAAACGAATAAAATTCGGTGTCGCTGTCCCTCCAGAAATAAAGGAACCAATCACATATCCAATTCCTGTAAACACACTGATTTTTCCAGCCGATTGTGCAAACACAGCCACAAGACCACCACCATCAGTTGTGGCAGTAACCATTGAATAAACACCCAATACAACAATTAAAGGTACAGATATCGTACTTACGACTTCTAATGCCTTCATACCTGTAGCAGCTGTCAAAGTCATCAATAACCCAGCTGCGATTGTCAATGCCCATTCATTGATACCTAAAAGTTGAGCTGTTGGAATTGAAAACATCGCTACACCAACGCCAAACCATCCAATTTGTGTAAACCCTAGAACTAAGCTTGATAAATAAGATCCTTTTTTACCAAAAGCTTTTCGACAAAGCAAATCCATTGTTAGTCCTGTGTCAGATCCTATATAGGCTAATATCCCACAATAAATGGATAAAATAATTCCACCAATGATACACGCTAAAACAAATTCACTAAAATCTAAACCATTTCCTAGTTTTGCTCCTACACTCATACTTGCAGAAAAGAAGGTAAATCCAAGCATGACAAAAAACATACTTCGAAACCCTTTTCTTGCACTTTCTGGAACCGCTTCTAATGAATAATCTGTATCTTTTATTTCTTCCATATATACTCCCTCATTTCAAAATTCTCTATATGATTTTAACAGAAAAAGGTACCTATATACAGTACCTAAATCATCTTCTTTTCTCAATTAATAATAGATATGGACAATGATCCACCAATAAATTTTGTATTTTCTGTACCTGAATCGATGTTTGTGTTTTTAAAAACTCTTCCATACATTTAGCTTCTTCTTGTCCCGATTCATGTGGATACATCACAAGCGCCATTCTTCCTTTTACTTTTAAAAGTTTTAAAGCTTGTCTAACTGCACTTACACTTGAAGAAGATTGGGTTGTGATGCCATGATCACCATGAGGAAAATACCCAAAATTAAATATGATCGCATCCACTTCTTCATGAATATATTCTTCCATATGTTCATGTCCAACATTATAGAAACAAGTTCTTTGATCATCCAATTGTTCTTTTGTACTTTCAAAAACATCCCTTTGAATTTCGAAGCCATAGACTTTATGCACATTTTGCGACAAAAAGAAATCTGTATCTTTTCCCTGTCCTAATGTCGCATCCACACATATTGCTTGTTTATGAAGAACTGGCTTTAAAAATTCATGGGATAAATCAACCATGGATTTCATCGTAGTCTTAATGCCTCTTTATATAACATATAATCTTCGGTTTTATCACACACAAAACATACATGAATAGCCTTTGTCTCAGGAAACTTATTCATTAATCGTTTTACGGTTTGAATCGCAATTACACAAGCCTCATGATTTGGATATGCATTGACACCTGTAGAAATACATGGAAAGGCAATATTGATCGATTCCATATCATTTTTTCGCATATAATCATAAGCCAATGCCATACTATTCCAATAACATGCAGCCAAGTATTCATCTTCATTATGAGCGCCATCTATATAACGAGGGCCACACGTATGAATAACTGCTTTACATGGCAAATTAAATGATTCTGTCATCTTAGCTTTTCCGACTTCTAAACCATTTAAAGCCTGACAAGCCTTCATCATTTCACTTCCGGCCTGATAAAATATCTGTGCGCTCACTCCTTGCATTGGTAAAACTTGTTGATTGGTTGGATCAACAATCAAATCAAAATCCAATAATGATATATTTCCTTTTAATGTACTAATCATTTGTCTTCTCCCATCTTAGTCATTCGACTTGATAATTTTTGTGCAGAAATAGAAACCGCATGGAATTGTGTTGCCAAGGTTTCCAACGTTTTTTCTGCCTTGATACTTCTTTCTACAAGACGATTCGCATCCTCTTGCAGCAGCAAAATATTTCGTTCGATTTCTTCCATATGGCTTGTGCGATAAAAATCCTTTGTACTTGATAATAAAGTCATCACTTCCGCTACAAGTGTAGTTGGAGATACCAACATAACATGTTTTTGAAGGGCATATGTAAATAAATCATCACATTTAGCACAAACAAATTGATAAATTGCTTCACTAGGCACAAACAATAAAGCATAAGGCATAGTATCCATATTAATATATTTATTTGCTACATCATCAATATGTTTTTTCATATTCATCTTAAAAGGTCTTAGATATGTATCCATATCTTCCTGAAGATTCATATAATTTTCCATAGGAAACTTTGAATCAATACACAACACTTTATTCGTGTCTGGTAAATGAAAGGCACAATCCGCAATCTTTCCATTTGGCAAAGTATACTGCATCGAATAGACAGATGGATTTTGACCACAATATACACTTAGAAGCATATCCAATTGATATTCTCCCCAGTTTCCTCTAAGTTTTGTGTTTGTCATGACCATATTCATACGATATAAATACTCTTCCATTTGATTTAAGCTCACTTTTGAAGTAGCCTGATTCTTTTGAACATCCTGTACTTGTTTTAAAAGATATTCAAAATTCTTTTGTAGAATCAAAGAATCCGAATTCGAAGTTTCTACTTCTTTCGACTTATTTTGTATCAACAAAACAATCAAACATACAATCACAATACTTAACAATATTAAAATAATGATTTCCATTAAAACCTCCATACGAAAAGAAAAGAGACAAAAAATATTTGTCCCCCATTTGTACACTTATTATAGTTCAACTCGAAATGAATTACTACATCTTTTGAAATTCTTTCATATATTCCACAAGAAAATCAGCCGTTGTTTCCACCATTTCTTTACCCCATTCATACGTTGCATATTTAGGATGATCCTTGCCAAACCAGCCATTATCACTGCTTAAGCGATTGCTTCTAGGAACTGGAATATCCACGCCTTTAAAGTTCACGGTTTGTGCATTAGAAGCTGTTAATTGAGGTGTAAACTGATTTAAATTTGAATCTTCAATCTTATCCTTTTGAACTAGACTTTCATCCACATACAACATAGCTGCCGTTTCCTGACCTGCACCATGGCCTCCGGCCCATTCTGGATTGATTTTTCCAGCAATAGTCCACCAGTCAAAAATTGTACCCACAGCTCCCTTCTTATATAAATGACGACATACTTTACTTAATGCATGTGTGTTTCCTCCATGTCCATTTAAGAACACAAAATGTCGAGCACCACAATCATATAGTCGATCACTGATTCTTTTCATAACCATTTCTAATAAATCACTACCAATTGAAATTGTCCCCGTGTATTCTGTATGAAAATCGGCATCCCCATAAGGTAAGGTTGGGCAAATCAATACATCACTTTGTTTTTCAATTAGTTCTAAAATCTTATTAGGAATCATAGTATCTGTTCCTAATGGATTGTGGATTCCATGATTTTCGGTACTTCCCGTTGTAAGTATCACCATATCATGATCCTTAAAATATTCTTCACAATCTTTCCAACTCATTCTTTCAAGTCGCATAACTTCACTTCCTATCTTTATATATGTATAATACTCCTATCGAAAGGAAAATTTCTATGGATATTCAAATTTTATTGTTTATACAAGAAAACATTCGCCACTATATACTCACACCCTTCTTCACTTTGATCACAAACGAATACTTTTTATATATACTTCTAGGAATCGTATTGATTTATATGTTTAAGAAAAATGAAGATACTAGAAGACTCGCAAAAGAAACAATTATTGCCTTTTTGATTTGTACCTTATTATTCGTTGTATTAAAACTCATATTCCGAAGACCAAGACCCTTTGATGCGTTCAGCCAATTGATCCCATTAGTGGATAAGCCTAGTGATTATTCATTCCCATCTGGACACACCGCATCTGCCTTTATTTGTGCCTTTATGGTATATGATGGTCTTCCTAAGAAGTATAGTATTCTAGTTTTCATACTCGCAATCCTTGTTGCGTTTTCTAGACTCTATGTAGGCGTTCATTATCCAACGGATATTCTTGCAGGAATTATACTTGCGTACATTGTCTATAAATTTATGAAAAAAACTATGTCTACAAAAAAATAGTTTTTTATGGGAGTATAATAAAAACAGACATAAACTGAGTTAACATTACGCAAAGAAAAGGAGGATTATTGTATGTTACACGAAGTATCTTTTACATCTTATAATGAACGCGATCAAGTGCAAGCTTGGATTTATGTTCCAGCATGTAAGCCGAATGGAATCGTTCAATTAATTCATGGATTTGGTGAACACTCAAGACGCTATATCCATATGATTTCGGCTTTTCTAGATGCTGGTTATATTGTAGCCGCTGATGATCATGTAGGTCATGGAAAAACCGCAATGGTGAATAATGTCTGGGGTGACTGGGGAGATAAAGGATGTCACACCATGATGGAAGATGAGCACACATTAAAGAAAATTGTATGTGAGTAGTATCCAAATTTACCTTACTTCTTATTTGGTCACAGTATGGGTTCATTTATCACAAGAGATTTTATCGCAAAATACGGAAACGAATTAAATGGTGCAACAATTTGTGGTACAACAGGCATTTTCCGTGGTGCTAAAGACGTTAAAGAAAAATTGAAAGAAATCATTGATGCAGGCCACGGTGAAGAGTCTAATCCAAATATTGTAGGCTCACTTATGGGCTGGATGTGCGAACGTTGTGGTGAAGTTCAAATTGGAAATGAATGGATTTGCCATGATCCATATGTACAAAAGGACCATGCGCAAGATCCATTCGATGCCTTCACAAGACCTACTAGCAATCGTTCTATTTATGATTTTATCCAAATGATGCTTACAATTGAAGGAACTCAATGGGCCAAAAAAGTACCTAAAAAATTACCTATTTACAATATTGCTGGTGATCAAGATCCAGTTGGCGAATATGGTCTAGGAGTATGTCAAGTCAGTAACTGGCTTGTAGAAACTGGACATCATGTCACTACTAAATTATATTCTGGCTATCGTCATGAAATTCATAATTATCCAGAAATCAAAAATGAAGTTGAAGCCGGAATCATTAAATTTATGAATTCAAATTTATAAGGGTGTAATTCAATTTACAACCTTTTTCATTTAAGGAGCTAGTTATGTTTAAGACAATGCGAAGATTCAAACAAAAATTATCTAAAGAAAAATGTATAGAGATACTTACCGTTGAACCTCATGGCGTATTATCTTTAATCAGTGATACGGGATATTCCTATGGTTTTCCTATCACACATTGGTATGATAAAAAAAACTGGACATATCCATTTTTCATGGAGCAAAAGAAGGACATAAAATGGATTGTTTAAAGCAATGTGATAAGGCAAGCTTTTGTGTCATGGATAAAGGTTTTAAAAAAGATGGTGAATGGGCGTTCATTATCAGAGTGTGATTGTGTTTGGAAAAATCAAAATGGTAAATAATCCAGATAAAGTCAAAGAAATGTGTACGCAACTCTGCCCAAAATTTACCAATGATCAAAATTATATTGATCATGAATTAAAATATTCCGGACCTAGTGTACAATGTTTTGAACTCATCCCTGATTGTATATCTGGAAAAATCATTAAGGAATCTTAATTGAGTTTAGCATGGAGTAATGTTACTATTAATACAATAAAGTTGAGGAATTATTATGGCAACACCAGCAACATTAGAACAATGGAAAGAGCTCTATGATTTAGCTATTGAAATCACAAAATTAAAGCCTTGGAACTCATATTGGGACATGGATTTAATTGCGGTAGAAACAAAGAAAAATGAAGAGCCAAACTTCGTATCCATTATGGGTAAAAGTGGAACATGCACAGGCATCAGTGTTTATCGAGGTATGGAAGGTTATAGTGATTTTTGTCAAATCTGCAATGACGACTATAATGTACCTGCAACGTTTGTGATGTCCGATCAAAACTGCATTACTTGTTATTGGGGAAATCGTAATGAAATCGATGATGAAATGTATTCAATTATCAAACAATTAGGTCTTCGTTTTCGTGGCAATGGAAACTGGATTTATTTTAAAACTTTTGAAAAGAAAAGTTTTCCAAGCCTTCCAAACTATGGTGAAATCAAAATGTTGATTAAAACCTATAAAGGATTGATTGAAACATTAAAACATGAAGATTATCAAGAGTCCATCTTTGAAGGAGGAGATATTCTCTACACGCAAAAAGATGATGATGGAAATTGGTTCTCTTATACTGTGCCTAGGCCTATGGAACCAGAACGTTATAATACGATTTTTGTCAATGATTCAAATCTAATTGATTATTTTAAAAATATAAAGGATGGAGATTCAGAACTTGCGATTGATATGGATTATATGATGGTTCCCACAAATGATGAAGGTTTTGAAAGGCCCATCAATCCATTAGCCTATATAGTATTTGATTTAAAAAATAACAAAATTTTACATTTTGATTTAATTCACCCAGATCAAGAAGATTATGAAGTCATTATGAATAATTTTTTAGGTGCCATCGAACATTTTGGTAAGCCTAAACATGTATATGCCAGAAATCCATATATTCTAAATTGGCTTGATTTTATTTGTGAGAAATTAGATATTCCTCTAGTTAAAGATAATTTGGAAGAAATCGATGATATTTTTAATATGTTAAAACATATGGATATGGAGTAATGAAATGAAAAAGGAACTACAAAAACAAATGGATTCCATGATGAATATGACAATGGAAGCCATCACAAACAACAAGAAATTAGAACATGCATTAAATGAATTATTCAAATATGCACCCCAAGATGAAAAATATCAATTCATCTTACTTCATGAAATCGCCAATCAATATCTACATGAATTATTAGATATTGATTCTGAATTCCACGATTATTCTTTTGAAGAAGGTATAAAGATTTGTATAGAAGAAAAAACGGACTATTTAAAGGAAAGATTTCAAATTTGTACCATTCAGTTTCAATTGGACGACATCACAAGAACCATCACATTCCCTAAACGACTTCCATTAGCGGATATGACATATTTTGTGATGTCTAGTTTAGACATTGTATGCAGCTACGATTTCATGATCAATTGTGAAGGCATTGATTATTCTACTGAAGAAATGCAGATTTGTTCCATTGCCGATTTATGTTTAGAAAAGAATGATATGTTCTTACTATCCTTCTTCGATTCTGAAACAGACGAATTTTATCCTGTAACTGGAAAACTCATCAATGAAGAGCTGAATAAAAAAGAAATTGAATTAGAACGCATTCAAATTATTGAAACTCAAAATGAAGGACCTTGGGTAGAAGAAAACGAACACCGTACTTTAGAAGAACAAAATGATCAATTAGTTTCTGGATTCTTCTTTAATAAGATGTTCTATGAAAGACCCGATTTATTTGAAGAATTAGAAAATGGTAATGACATCGAAGAATTACTTTTCCAAATGATTGATGAAGAATTAAATGATGATGTCTTAGATACAGACTTATTAAACTAAAAAGGATCGATTTTTCGATCCTTTTCCTTTGGCTTGTAACGAATAAGAGAAAAGAGCAACAAGCCATGATATATTATTCTTCATATTTTAATGCATCTTTACCACGAGCTCCTGTTGAGATACGAACAACATCCGCAACATCGTAGACAAAGATTTTTCCATCCCCAATATTTCCAGTATACAATGCCTTTTTAGCTGCCTTAACAACATCTGCCACAGGCACTTCACTCACAACAACTTCAACTTTTAATTTAGGAAGCAATTCCATATTTACTTTAGCACCACGATAGTAGCTTGTTTGGCCCTTTTGCACACCACAACCAGATACTTTCGTAACAGTCATACCACCAATACCAATTTCATTCAATTCAGCCTTGATCTTATCAAATTTCTCAGCCTTAGTAATAATAACAACCTTTGAAATAGAACCATCACCATGAATAACTTTTGTAGGTACGGCATCATCCAATTCTACACTTGGAGTGTAACTAGAATCTTGAATTGTTTCTAAATAATCACCAGAAACATCGGCTTCTAAGGCAAAACCAGCATATGCACTTTGCAATCCATGTTCCATTTTATCAAGGCCCACAATTTCTTCATGTGCACTAACACGTAATCCAACAGTCTTTTTAATAATGTAGAAAGTAATAAACATAGTTACAGCAGTCCATGCACCAATTGCCAATAAACCTAATAATTGAACACCTAATAAATGGAATCCACCACCATAGAATAATCCTTGTGCTTCAGGCATTGTATCTGTACCACAAGCAAATAGTCCAACACAGATTGTTCCTAATAAACCATTACCAAAGTGTACGGCAACAGCTCCTACTGGATCGTCTATTTTTAATTTATAATCCAACAACCATACAATGAAACAAACCATACATCCAGATAAGATACCAATCACAAATGATCCAAATACGTTTACGGCATCACATCCCGCAGTAATCGCCACTAAACCTGCCAATGAACCATTTAAACACATTGCAACATCTGGTTTTCCATATTTAATCCAAGTAATCAACATAACTGTACATGTTGCAACGGCAGGTGCTACTGTAGTTGTCGCAAAGATTGTAGCTAACTGAATACCATTTGTAGCAGCTGCACCATTGAATCCATACCAGCCAAACCATAAGATGAAACATCCAAGTGCACCAATTGTTAAGCTGTGACCTGGAATTCCTCGTGGAGTTCCATCTTTATCAAACTTACCGATTCTTGGGCCTAACATCCATGCACCAATTAAAGCAGTTAAACCACCAACATAGTGAATGGCAGCACTTCCGGCAAAATCATGGAAGCCTAGGCTACTTAGCCAACCGCCACCCCATACCCAGTGTGCTTCAATTGGATATACAATTAAACTAATCACAAAACTATAGATACAATAAGAGATAAATTTTGTTCTTTCTGCCATAGCCCCAGAAACAATGGTAGCGGCTGTAGCACAGAACACTAAGTTGAATGTAAAACTTGACCAGTTTGTTCCGGCAAAATCTGTCAATGGACTTTCTCCCCATCCAACAAGTCCCGTAAAATCTTGTCCCATCAATAGGCTATAACCAATAATCAAGAATGCGACAGTTCCTAAACAGAAATCCATTAAGTTTTTCATAATGATATTACCGGCATTCTTGGCTCTTGTAAATCCGGCTTCAACCATCGCAAATCCAGCCTGCATAAAGAATACAAATGCAGCTCCGATTAGGTACCATATTCCAAATACCTCTGTTAAAATCTTCTCCATAATATTCCCTCCCTTATACAAAAGAAAAAAGGCACATACAGCTCATGTATTTCATGAACTATAAGCACCTTTGCTTTATGTATGTACGTATTTTATTCTGCATGAAACGATTTGTCAATGTTTTTCTGAAACTTTTTGAAAATTTATTTCCATGTGATAATAACTAGGAACCAAGATTATAACAGCACCAATCCATGCCAACACTTCTACAGGATATAAGCCAGCTTTACCAAAATAGATAGGTAGAATCAAAGCTCCAGAGATTCGCATCAACAACTCAAATAAGCCAGATATCATAGGAATAAAGGCATTGGATAAGCCCTGTATAGTAGAACGATAGGCGTGTAACATATATAAAATTGGAAGCCAAGCGGTTAAACATCGTAAGAAATTCAACCCATATGTCATTGCTTCATGAGCACCTTCACTTGTTTTTGATATAAAACAAGATAAGAAGAATGGTCCAAAAATCCAAAGTATGATAGAAATCAAGATGGAAGTAGCCAAAGATAATAAAACAACTTTTTTCACACCACTCTTGATACGATCATAACGATGTGCTCCATAATTTTGTCCCGTATATGTAACCATGGCATAGCCATAAGAGACAGCTGAAATTTCAAGAACTCCATATAGCTTGTTCATAGCTGTAAATCCAGCAAGGAAATAAGTTCCATATCGATTTACGGCACTTGTTAATACCATACCACCAATCGAAATCAAGACATTTTGTAGTGCCATAGGAATTCCTAATCTAAATTGATTTTTATAGTATGTTACATCCTTACAAATTGATGTAGGCATATATTCTTTTAATTTTAATACATGATATAAGCAGAAGCAGCCAGCTAGAATTTGTGCAATAACTGTCGCAACACCAGCACCGATGATTCCCCACTCAAGGCCCATCACGAATAGTACATCTAAGCCTACGTTACAAATACTGGCAATAATCATGGCTTGTAGCGGTGTTTTAGAATTGCCAAAAGCACGTAAAATGCTGGCAAGCGCATTATAAAACATAGTCGCAAATAAACCGATATAAATAACGTGCGTATACGCTAGAGCTCGATCCATAATATCAGCTGGTGTTTTTAATAAAAACAAAATATTTGGTAAAAGCGGATAAATCACGGCTAATAAAACCACTGTTGATATAATCGCATTCACAACTAAAGTAGAAATACATTTTTGTACATTCCTCTTATCATGAGTACCAAACGCATGAGCTATCGGAATTGAAAAACCTTGGGCAAGCCCAGTCACGACTGCAATTCCCATCCATGTTAGCCAATCCGAACATCCTATAGCTGCTAACGCCTTCACACCAAGGTGTCTAGAAACAATGATAGTATCACAAACTGTATACAGCTGCTGAAATATATTTCCAAGCATTAAAGGTAGAGAAAACAAAAAAATCAACTTTAATTCATTTCCCTTCGTCATATCTTTTACTTGCATAAAACCTCTCCTATTAAACAAAAATAGTATATCATATTCAATAAATTTCTTAAAAAAGTTATTTACAACTAACTCTTATAGAGTTATACTAATGATAGTTAGCGAAGTCTAACTGTTAAGGAGGTATAATCATGAAATATGCATTCGCAAGTCGTACTGGTAATGTGGAAGAAATTATCAGTTCATTAGGTATTGATGCATTACGCATCAATGATGGATCTGAAAGCATCGATGAACCATACATCTTATTTACTTATACAGATGGCTATGGAGATGTACCTGCTGAAGTCGAAAACTTTTTGATGGCCAATGGCACATTGATTCAAGGTGTTGTCTGCTCCGGAGATCCAAATTATGGTGACGCATATTGTCAGGCAGCTGATAAAATCAGTGAAGATTATGGTTGTGAAATTCTGTATAAAGTAGAAAATTCTGGTACACCTGAAGATATTGAAAACATCAAAAAAGCGATTGGAGCTTAATTATGCCAAAACAACGTTTTGAATCATTATTGGCCAATTATTGTGCACCTGCACTGAAACAATATAAATATGCCAATATGTTCCACCTTCCAAGAGACGATGATAGTATTCGATCATTCATTAAACAATACAATCAACAATTCAATTCAAAAGGGATCTTCTTTATCCTCATAGAACAAGAAACTCAATACACCATTTATATATACAATTCCAAACTTAAAGACTATATTTCCTCAAATGCAGTTCAAAATTTTCTAAAATCCTATCAATATCCAAATACTTTTGAACTGTGTATACAAGAACTCAAAAAAAGACTTAATACAAAAAACTTTCCTCATGAAATAGGTGTATTTCTTGGTTATCCCTTAGATGATGTAATTGGATTTATTGAACACAAGCCCTATTACTTAGTCGGAGATTGGAAGGTCTATCAAAACGTGAATGAGGCTAAAAAACAATTTGATTTATTTAAACAAACAAAAGAAAAAATGTTGAATCAAATCCATAATGGATATGAATTATGTGAAATTCTTTAACAAATATTTATTTTTTCTTCTTTCATCGACCATCTATCGTTTTTTGGTCTATGAATACGTTTGAAAATCATTTAGAATGTATATGGTTGAACAAATCCATTTCACATTTTAGTTCAACCAAAAAAGAGGTATCGCAAAGATATCTCTTTTTTCTACTCACTTAATACATAAGCCAATGTTAGACGTGCACAATCCTCAATAGCTTGAATACTCGTTCTTTCATAGCCATGCGAATTCATACAACCAACCCCAAATACAGCAGGCATAATATTGTTTCCAGCACGAATCGCCGCTGTAGCATCTGAGCCAAAACGATAATATGTATCTACACAATAGTTAATATTGTTCGCTTTTGCCAAATTGATGATTTTAGTTGTTAATCCCCAATCATAAGGAGAATAGTTATCGCTAGCCCCAATGGAAACTTTCTTTTCAGAACCATGATTATCCGGTCCAATCAAGCCAATATCCAAAGCTACATATTCACTCACTTCACTAGGAACATAAGCTCCTCCATGCCCAATCTCTTCATAAATAGGAAACGCAAATAAAGTATCGTAAGCAGGTTTTAGATTCTCTTCTTTCAATTGACGCAATACATCAATCACGGCTGCAACCATAGCCTTATCATCAATATGACGTGATTTAATAAAGCCAGATTCTGTACGTCTAAAACGTGGTTCTACACTAATCAAATCCCCATGTTCAATTCCTAGATCATATACATCTTTAGCACAACTAACATCTTCATCCAATAAAATAGCTTCATTAAATTTATCACGTTCACGACTTCTCGCATCATCAAATACATGTGTAGAGTGCGACTTACAAATCACCATACCCTCATATGTTTTTCCACTACGCGTATGAATGTACACATTCTCTCCTTCCACATTATGAAAGTTGACTCCGCCCAAGTTTTTTACTTCGATCCATCCATTATCCATCACATGACGAACCTGCATACCAATCGTATCTAAGTGAGCTCCTACACATACAATCTTACTAGAATCTTTACCTGGTACACGAACATAGGCAGTCCGTTTATTATCAAACTCAAGTTCATATCCAAACTTTCCAACCATCTCCGCTAATTTTTTGTGAATTTCAGGATAGAACCCTACCACACTCGGTGTATTGATCAATTCCTCTAAATTCTTTAACATTTCTTCGGTTTTCACCATAATATTCACTTCCTTTTCTTGACACCTATTATACAATATTATTATGAAAATAATTATCTCACCCGCTAAGAAAATGAAAATGATCGATGATATCAACATAGAGTGTACAACACCCATGTTCTTATCCAAGACAACTAAACTTTTAAATCATATTCAAAGTTTAGAGTATTCAGAATTAAAATCTTATTTAAAATGTTCAGACACAATTGCCCAGACTACATATGATCAATTCCATAACATGAGTCTAAATAAAGATACAACACCAGCCATACTAAGCTATTCTGGCATACAATATCAATATATGGCACCCCATGTATTTACAGATGATCAAATCAAATATATTCAAGAACATCTTTACATTCTTTCTGGATTTTATGGTCTTTTAAAACCACTGGATGCGATCACACCCTATCGTTTAGAAATGCAGACAAAATGCCCATTCTCTTTGTATGATTTTTGGAAAGACGATCTTGCCAATCAAATAGATGAACCCATTTTAAATCTGGCAAGTGAAGAATATGCCAAAACCATTCGAAAATATAAACCATTGATTGATGTTCGTTTTGTCGAAGAAAACGGAAAAGAAAAAGGTGTTTATGCCAAGATGGCAAGAGGAGCCATGGTTCGCTTTCTTGCCGAAAATCAGATTGAAAACATCAATGATATTACTCACTTTTCAGATTTAGGATACACTTTTGATGTGAGTCAAAGTACTGAAAAAAATTATATTTTCAAAAAAAAGCTATCATCATGATAGCTTTTCTAATAGTTCTACAACCATTTGGGTTTGTTCCTTATACATTGTATAAGCTTCTTCATCCTTATTTAGAATGATATCCATAAAGTCCTGACACTCATACAACATGTGATTTGGTTGTTCAATACTGATTTTTTCTTTTGTGTCCGCTGCCTTTTTGCCAATCTGATCTTTTTTCGGCATATCAAAATAAACGTCTTTACATACACCACTGCTCGCACCAGAGACAATGATTGTACCTTGATCCCCTTGTACATATACTGCATAAGGGCTTGAACAATCTTTAGCACCAGTACAAGTTGCGATAAAATCGGGATACTGCATAATTATAACTCCACTTGTATCGATGCCGTTGTATCCAACATTTTTAAAATAATGAACCTCACTCGGATTACCAAACATTCCCGTCACAAAATGTAAATTATATACATTGATATCCATTAAAGCTCCACCATTGAAGGCTGGATCAAAGGCATTTGTTTGAACGTGATCTTTATACTTTTGATACTTCGATGAATATTGTGAGAAATTACACTGAACCATCTTGATGTCTCCGCAATTCGACAAATTTTCTTTAATAATTTTATAATTTGGCAAATGCACATTTGTGATGGCTTCAAAAATATAGACACCCTTTTTTTCAGCTATTTCAAATAGTTCATTACACTCTTTTAAAGTTGGCGTAAATGGTTTTTCATTAATAACATGCTTTTTATGTTCCAACGCCATTTTTGATTGTGAATAATGTAAAGAGTTTGGACTTGCCACATAAACAATATCCACATTTTCATCATTCAACATTTCTTCCATATCCGTGTAATACTTTTGAACCCCATGTTTTTCGGCAAATTCTTTAGCACGCTTCTCCGTTCTAGAATATACACAATATAAATTGTATCGACCATCTAAACGCATAGCTTCAATCATGCGCTCTACTATAACACCAGAGCCAATCGTTGCGACATTCATCATGCTTTTTCTCCTTTATTTTTTACCCAGTTATTTTCTTTTTTCTTCTTTTGTTTTTTTGTTTTACGATAAATGATAAAGCGAACTCCATCCTCGCTGTTTTCACCTTTCACAATATAGTGGTTGGCCTTACAAACCTTAGAAACAATGGATAATCCTAGTCCGAAACGTCCACCTTCGCCTTTTTCATAAGGTCTAAATAAAGATTGAATGCGATCTTCAGGCATCTTTGGACCATCATTACTAATACACAACCAGTCTTCTCTTACTTCAATCTTAATGTAAGATTTCGCATAACGGAATGCATTTTCCATAATGTTTTCAATGGCTACACGCCACGCTTCAATCAAACCATCAAAGAAGACTTCTTCTACATCTGTAATCACTTGAATTTCAGGGCGAATCACCGCTGCATTTAATACAACCTGTTCCACAACATCCTTCATATTTGTGACTACACCCTCAGCATCACTAGCAACCAAGTATTCAACACGATTCATATATAATAAAGAATGTACTTTATTTTCTAATCTCTGTGCATTGTCTAAGATGACATCAACACTGCTTTCCAAAGTTCCATAAGGATAGATACCATCTTTAATAGATTCAGCATACGATTTAATTGTCGCAATCGGCGTTTTTAAATCATGCGAAATATTATGAATCATATCTTCTTTGGCTTTATCCTGCTTTTTCAATTCATCATTCATCTTCACAATCGCGGTCGCCATTTCACCAATTTCATCATCACGATTTAAATGAAGTTCTACTTCTTTTCCATCTTTAATTTGTTCTATATAATTTCGAATTAAATTCAAAGGATGAATAATAGAGAATACCCACATTAAAATAATCAGGAATACAATCATAAACGCAATCACAATAACGTATACCGTAGAATCAATCAATGAATCTCTAAACTGTGTCGCGTACGTATCATCCATAAAACTCGCCAAAATTATACCGTCATGACAATAGATCAAACGATAATAATACTTCGAATTTGCGACCGTAATCGTTCCCTGTAGTGCTTCTTCATTTTCAGAATTCATTTGTTCGGATTGATCTAATAAATATTCATATACTTTATGATTCACTGGTTTTCTTTTGGAACTCTGATTTGAGAACACATTCATTTTACCATCTTTAATAATACAGTTTGTTTGAACACTGTCACTCGCTAAGAAAGCATAAATGTCATCTATACTATCGGTTTGTTTCGAATCCACTAATCCAACGATCGGTGTTTGTCGATTTAAGATCAGTTCATACATTTGTTTAGTAATGGTTCGTTCAATATTATCGCTGACAAACACAAAGAAAAACATGATAAAAAACATCAAAACCGTCAAAATAATTGTTAAAATTTGTCGCGTTAATGACATTTTTTGAAAATAAAAGGAAGGCCCCTTCATAAAATATCACCTCATCATAAACATTTTACCATAAGAAAAAGAAAAGGGGATACATTTGTATCACCCTAAACGATATCCATATCCATAGATTGTATGAATGTTTAAATTTGGAAGTTTTTTACGCAAACGACGCAAAGTATCATCTACGACACGATCACTACCAAAGTAGTTTTCATCCCAAACATTTTCAAGAATTTTATCACGTGAGAAAGCAATTCCTTTGTTTTTAATAAACATCATCAACAAGTCAAATTCCTTTGTCGTTAATTCAATTTCTACATTGTCCGCATAGATTTTTCGTTGTTCTTCATCCAATTCATATCCATCAATACTAATGCGATTATTATCATCACGATAAGCACGCTTAATGATATTGTTGACTCTTAATACTAATTCTTTTGGTGAAAATGGTTTTGTGATATAGTCATCGCAACCTTTCTCTAATCCAATAATACGGTCAAATTCTTTATCACGTGCAGACATAAAGATAACTGGTGTTTCTGGTCCTTGAAGACGAATTTCTTCTATCAAGTCAAAACCAGATTTATCATCCAACATAATATCTAAGATCCACAAATGCACATCATCATCCGCAACATGTGCACTTGCCTCTTCGTATGTATAGTAAGAATGAACCTCATATCCTTCTTTTCGTAAGTATTGGGCAACTAGATTATTGATATCCTTCTCGTCTTCAACAATACTAATGACTCTTTTCATTGGGCCACCCTCTTTCTAAAAATTATTTTCTTCTAAGAAATCTGTAACACGCTTAACATATTGAGCACAT
>OMCT01000463.1_pt1 | contig 31846 bp, 25 predicted proteins | sample 1674301 | NCBI WGS metagenome assembly OMCT01 (sample SAMEA103958158, study PRJEB25191) | human gut metagenome
GTCGCCGATGCGCCGATAGACCAAGACGTCGGCAATTTCCTGGAACAACGGTGCCTGGGTCGCATCCAGATGCAGATAGCACAGGCAGATGGCTCCGCCGCAGATCATACCGGTATCGGAGTTCTCGCCGCCCATGGTGTAGCGGACCAGACGCGATTGCCCCGCGGCCAGCAGCTCTCGCGCTACGCCATCGGAGCCCTCATAGCGGTGCTCCCGCTTGCCATAGCGGGCGAGGTGGTCTGGAATCTCAATCTGACGCTCATAGCGGCGGTGTCGGCGTTGTGGATGCTCACCTATCCGGTGCTCGATTTTGTGGTCAACCGGCATCGGCTCTCGGAGATCGACAACCGCATGGACTTCGCTTCTGGCCTCTATCTTTTCGGCTTCCTCACCGGTGCCTATCTGTCGCTCATCAGCCTTTTCCCGTCGTGGCATGTGATAGTCTCCACTTCGCTGGCGGCGGTGGAGCTGCCGGTGATCATCCTGGTGATCTTTCAACTGGCGTATTTCGCCGTCTACCACTCTTCGGTCGATCACGACGGGCTCAAACTGGTGCTCGACACCGATGCCAACGAGGTGCTGGAGTTTCTCCGCAGTTTCTCGCCCTGGATCATGATTCCCGGGCTCGTGGGGATAATCCTTTTCATCATGGCATGGTTCTGGTGGAATCTCACCGACACCCTTCCGGTGGGCGACGGCCTCGTGTGGGGCCGCAAACTGGGCCTGGTGGTCTACACCGTGGGTGTGGGGATGCTGCTCTTCCGCGGCGAGCGCTCGGCTTTCCGCCGCTCGGGGCTGCCGAGGCTCTACTACGAAGACCGCGCCTACGACCGCGAATGTGCCGGCTACACCTCGGCATGCCGCACACGCCTGGAGGCGCTCGACGCCACATCGCCCATGTTCGCCGCCGACCGCAAGCCCGCAGGGCGCACCTACATACTGGTGATAGGGGAGTCGGCCTCGCGCGAATACATGGACTTCTTCGGCTTCCGGCTGCTGGAAGGTCGGGAATGGAACGGGGACGAGGACAAATATGCCTACAAGCTGATAGCCAACCGGGCTTTCCTCCAGGCCCTGCACATCCAGAACTGGCGGACGGAGAAGGTCACGCCGAACCAACGCTTCTGGTACCGTTCGGGTGACGACTGGAATAAGATTCCCTCCTACGACATCATAGGCGTGGTGGACGACTTCCGCACCGGCCACTTGTCGGGCGGAAACCAGCCGATTGTCTTCATTTATCAGAACGGCTGGCGCGACTTCACGTTCCTCTCCATCGCCCCCGGCAAGCGGAAAGAGGCCATTTCTTTCCTTAGCGACCTCTACCAGGAGGCTGTGGGCCGGGGCGACTTTGAGTATTCGTTCATTACGGACGAGATAGCCCGCCTGCACGAGGAAGACCGGAAGGTGACGCGCATCGTCATCACCTTTGCCCTGATAGCCATCGTCATCGCCTGCCTGGGGCTGTTCGGGCTGTCGCTCTACGACATCCGCCAGCGCTACCGCGAGATAGCCCTGCGCAAGGTGCACGGCGCACAGGTGGCCGACATCTGCCGCCTGCTGCTGCGCAAGTACTTTGTTCTGCTGGGAGTCGCCTTCGTGACGGGAGCCGTCATTGCTTACGTCGGCATCCACCGCTATATGGAGGACTTCCCACATCACGCCCCGCTCTCGCTGTGGATTTTCCTTGTGGCGGGTGTGATAGTGGCTGCCATCGCCCTGCTCACAGTGCTGTGGCAGATACGCCGGGCGTCGCAGGTGAATCCGGCGGAGGTGATGAAGAGGGAGTAAATTAGTTAACAAGTTGACGAGGAGACAAGGTGACAAGTTTCTTTGAGTTATAGGGCCTTGTGGTCTGAAGCCTTGTCCCCTCGTCAACTAAACAAAAAAATAACATGATACTACATTATTTGAAAGTGGCTGTCCGCAGCCTGTTGAAGTACAAAGTCCAGAGCCTGATAAGTGCTGTCGGGCTGGCAGCGGGATTCGTTTGTTTCGCTCTGTCGATGATTTGGATACGATACGAACTGACCTATGACGACTTCCATCGGGGAGCTGACCGGATTTACATGATTTATGGGAACTCCATCTTGTCAAAGAGCGGATATTCGTTGACTCAGGCCTATCCTTTGGCCGAAGCACTTCGCGAGACATTTCCCGAGGTGGAGGACGCGGCTGCCTATATCTGTCTTCGAGGATCGGTGGAAGTGGAAGGTCGGAAATCCGACAAAATGCTTCTGACTGCAGATTCATCTTTTGTCCGCATGTTCGATGTTCGTCTGTTGAATGGCAGCTGGAGCTTCCTGAAAAATACGGGCGAAGTGGCACTGACGGAAGAGGCTGCGCTCAGCTTGTTCGGTACGAAGGACATACTGGGTAAGACCCTGACATCAGGAGGTCGCGAGCTGAAGATAAGTGCGCTGGTTTCCGGCTGGGGAAAACATTCCAACCTCCATTACGATCTCATGCAAGGAGTGAGACTTGGAAATGAAGTGCTGACTTGGAACTTTAGCTTTTTCACCGTGTGTCATCGCCTCAGGGAAGGTGTGGATGAAAAGGTGTTTGCCGAGAAGCTGGAGAATCATGATTTTAATCCCGGTGGTGGTGTTTTGGCCAAGGGGTTGCGGCAGGAGAAGCTGATGCGCTGCCACTACACGTTGTTGAAGGATGAAAACAGTTTTGCGCTGACCTACATACAGTTGTTTGCGGCAGTAGGCGCACTTGTCATCTTCATGGCGCTCATCAATTACTTCTCGCTCATGGTGACGCGCATCCGCATTCGTACCCGCGAGTTAGGGCTGCGCGTGGTTTGCGGCTCGTCGAAGGCGGGACTGTCTTTCCTGTTCGGCATGGAATTGGCGGTGCTGATGCTGGTAAGCGGCTTCTTAGGCATGGTATTTATCGAATGGGCCGAACCCAAGTTCTGCGAGCTGTCGCAGGTGACAGAGGGAGTAATGTCTTCGGCGGCAGGCTATTTTGTAGGTGTATTCGTCGTGTCACTTCTGTTGGCGGCTTTTCTAATTGTCCGTTACACTCGCCGATCGTTGGTGACGGTGCTACAAGGCTATATCCGTCCGGACGGAAGAGGTATCAGCATTCATCAGTGGGGCATCGGCATCCAGCTCTTTTTCACGCTACTGATACTGTTCACCCTGTCCGTCCTGTTCGTGCAACTGCATTACCTGAAGCATACATACATCGGATTTGAGCGTGACGGAAAAGTCACATTTCTCTTAAACGATCCGCAATTCATTCACGACCTGCGCGAGCTTCCTTACGTTTACGAAGTACAAGAGGATATGTATTCCTTGTTGCCCAACTACGGAGGTGCGTCCGTACAATTGACGCAATGGGAAGGGAAGGCGGCAGGCAGTGAGCCGATAAAGATGCTGGTTATTGACTGTGATCGAGATTTTATAGATTTCTATGGTATCCGTCTGCTGGCGGGAGAATGCCAGTTTGATGAGCCCAATGAAATAGTCATTAACGAGACGGCGGCAAAAGCCCTCGGATGGGCTGATCCGGTGGGAAAGAAAGTTGAGATGTTTACGGTGACAGGAGTATTTCAGGATATCCATACCACGTCGCCCACTGTACCGGTGAATCCCATGATGTTGGTGGGACGGAACAGCACTTTGAAGGTAAAGGCTGGTGGAAATATAGTTGCCAGTTTCGATGAAAAACATGCCGATGACCTGAAAGCCTTCTATAACGATTGGATGTCCAAACACATGCCGCAGTGGGCGGATACGTCTTTGTGTACGGCCAATGATGTCTATGATGAGTATCTCACGTCCGAACACGCCTTGTCGCGCCTGCTGGTGTTCGTCTCGCTGGTGTGTGTGCTTATTTCGCTGTTTGGGCTGTACTCGCACATCGTGCTGGCTTGTGAGCGTCGGCGCAAGGAGATAGCGATTCGTCGGGTGAACGGTGCACGGGTGGCAGACATACTCGCCCTTTTCGTTCGCGAACATCTGCTGCTCCTGTCGGGTGCTTCCATCGTGGCGTTTCCCGTGGGCTATGTGCTGATGAGGCACTGGCTGGAACGTTATGTGGAGCAGACTCCCATCGCCTGGTGGATTTATGTCGGTATCTTTGCCGTCATGGCGTTACTGATTTCCCTTTGCATCGGCCGTTCCGTGTGGCGGGCAGCCAATGAGAATCCGGCGGAGGTGGTGAAGAGGGAGTAGAGGCCTCACCCCGGTCCCCTCTCCCAAGGAGAGGGGGGAGGGGGATGAATACAAAGATAATAGACAAAAGAAGACTAATTATAAAATTAACTGTATATTTAACCCGTCTTTTCCCATTAAATGGGAAAGACATTAAAACTGAAAGATTATGATTAAGACTGTAAATTTGCAGAAGATCTTCCGTACGGAAGAAGTACAGACATTGGCTTTGAACAATGTGAACATCGAGGTGAACGAAGGTGAATTTGTAGCTATCATGGGACCGTCGGGTTGCGGTAAGTCCACACTGCTCAACATACTTGGATTGCTGGACAATCCGACATCGGGCGAATACTACCTGAACGGAACGGAAGTATCGAAATACACCGAGGCGCAGCGCACCAGCTTGCGCAAGGGTGTCATCGGTTTTGTCTTCCAAAGCTTCAACCTGATTGACGAACTGAATGTGTATGAGAACATCGAACTGCCCCTGCTCTACATGGGAGTACCTGCCTCCGAACGTAAACAGCGCATCGAACAGGCGATGGAACGCATGGCCATCAGTCACCGCTCCAAACACTTTCCGCAGCAGCTTTCCGGTGGTCAGCAGCAGCGTGTAGCCATTGCCCGTGCCGTGGTGGCCAATCCGAAACTGATTCTGGCCGACGAACCTACCGGTAACCTTGACTCGAAGAACGGTAAGGAAGTGATGGACTTGCTGAAGGAACTGAACAAGGAAGGCACGACCATCGTCATGGTGACGCACTCGCAGCACGATGCCGGCTTTGCCGACCGCATCATCAACCTGTTCGACGGACAGGTAGTGGCCGAGGCAAACCTGTAAGACTAGTTGAAATATAAAAAGAATAGAGGGCACATCCAACAGCGGATGTGCCCTCTTATTTAAAAATAGAAAATGTCTATTTGTCTGTGTTTACTTGATGATATCTAATTGCTTGAAGCATTTGGTCAGCTTCTCGACAGCGTAATCTACTTGCTCTTTGGTATGGGTAGCCATCAGGGCAACACGTACCAGTGTATCTTGCGGTGCACATGCAGGCGGTATCACCGGATTGATGAAGATGCCTTCGTCGAAAGCCAGTTTGGTCACCATGAACGTCTTGTCTGTATCGCGTACGTACAAGGGGATGATAGGTGATTCGGTATCGCCGATTTCGAATCCGGCTTCACGGAATTTCTTCAAGGCATAGTTGGTGATGTCCCACAGGCGTTGGATGCGTTCTGGTTCCGATTTGATGATGTGCAGAGCCTCGCGTGCGGCGGCCGTAGCGGCAGGAGTGCTGCTGGCCTGGAAAATATACGAACGGGCATTGTGGCGCAACCAGTTGATCACCGCCTTGTCTCCGGCAACAAATCCACCGATGGATGCAAGCGATTTACTGAATGTACCCATAATCAGGTCCACGTCGTCGGTCACACCGAAGTGGTCGCAGACGCCTCTTCCCTGACGGCCGAACACGCCTAATCCGTGAGCTTCGTCCACGTAGATGCTTGCATTGTATTTCTTCTTCAACCGTACGATTTCGGGCAGGTTTGCCAAATCGCCTTCCATGGAGAATACTCCGTCAACGACAATCAGTTTTACTGCATCCGGTTCGCACTTCTGGAGTTCTTTTTCCAAGTCTTCCATGTCGTTATGCTTGTACTTCAGCTGAGTGGCAAACGACAGGCGGCGTCCGTCAACAATCGAAGCATGGTCGCGGTCGTCGCAGATGATATAGTCGCCACGTCCTACGACGGCCGGAATGATACCTTCGTTTACGGTAAAGCCGGTTGAAAAGCAGAGAGCTTCATCCTTGCCGACAAATTCGGCCAGTTCTTTTTCAAGTTCCACATGGATGTCAAGGGTTCCGTTGAGGAAACGTGAACCGGCACATCCGGTACCATATTTGTCTGTGGCCGCTTTGGAAGCGTCAATGATGCGTTGGTCATATGTCAGTCCCATATAGGCATTCGAACCGAACATCAGAACCTTTTTACCATCCATTTCCACCTCTGTGTCCTGGTGGCTGTTTATCGTGCGAAAATAAGGGTAAACACCCTTTGCCATGTATTGTTGTGGCAGATCATATTTCGCAAATTTGTCTTGTAGTAAACCCATGAATATAATAAAATGTTTAACTCTTAAAAATAAGTCTTTTCAAAACAGGGGGCAAAGATAGCAAAATATGTCGGTTTTTGTCCTGTTTATCTGAAAAAACGCTTTCTAATCGTTTTAAAACATTTACTATAGCCGAAATTTAAAGGATTTATATTACTTTTGTCTATTAGTGAACGACAGCATAAAGGAATTTTGCATGAGTGAAGAATTGAAAAAAATAGCTTTTGTTGTCAATCCCATATCGGGTACACAAGGCAAGGAACTGATACTGAAATGGATTGACGAAAAACTGGATAGAGAGAAGTATATTCCCGAAATATTATACACCCAACGCGCCGGTCATGCTGTGGAGATAGCGGCAGAAAAGGCACGCGAAGGTGTGTATGCCGTTGTGGCTATTGGGGGAGACGGTACTATTAACGAGATAGCCAGGTCGTTGGTGCATACACAGACGGCTTTGGGCATTATTCCTTGTGGGTCGGGCAACGGTTTGGCTCGTCATCTGCAGATCCCGATGGAAGCCAAGAGAGCAATAGACGTTATTAACGAGGGTCTGACGGAAATTATTGATTACGGAAAAATCAACGAAATTCCTTTTTTCTGCACTTGCGGAGTGGGGTTTGATGCGTTTGTAAGCCTGAAGTTTTCGCAGGCAGGGAAGCGCGGACCGCTGGTCTATCTGGAGAAAACATTGCGTGAGAGCCTGAAGTACAGGCCGGAACGTTATGAACTCGAGATGGACGGAAATACCATTCGCTACAAAGCCTTTCTGATAGCCTGCGGCAATGCCTCGCAATATGGAAACAATGCCTATATCACTCCACAGGCTACGCTTGATGACGGGTTGTTGGACGTTACCATTCTGGAACCCTTTACCGTGCTCGATGTTCCGGCTTTGGCTTTTCAGCTTTTTAATAAGACGATCGATCAGAACAGCCGTATCAAGACGTTCCGTTGCCAGTCGCTTCGTATTCATCGCGACAAGCCGGGGGTGGTACATTATGACGGCGACCCAATTATGATGGGTGATACTCTGGATGTGAAGATTGTGCAGAAGGGGCTGAAGGTGATTGTCCCCCGTAATGCCGGAAAAGACACATCGAACGTGCTGGCGCGTGCACAATATTACATTAATGGTTTGAAGCAGCTCAACGAAACAATCGTGGAAGATATTGCTACGAGAAACAGGGCCATATTGGACAGAGGAAAGGAACAAATCAAAAAATTGAAGAAAATGAATGAGCAGTAAGGATTTAAAAAACTAATCCTGATTGCTGTACTTTAGAATAGTTTCGCTATTTTTGCACGATTTTTGGAACGCACGTTAGTGTGGGTTCTGCAAATTGAAATCAGACTTTTAAAATCTTTAATATATATGTATAGATCACACACCTGCGGAGAGCTCCGTATCTCCGACGTCAATAAGCAGGTCACGCTGGCTGGTTGGGTGCAGCGCAGCCGTAAGATGGGTGGAATGACATTCATCGATCTCCGCGACCGTTACGGAATCACCCAATTAGTATTCAACGAGGAAGTGAATGCCGAACTTTGCGAGCAGGCCAATCACCTGGGACGCGAATATGTCATTCAGGTTACCGGTACGGTGAACGAACGTTTCAGCAAGAACGCCAACATCCCTACAGGCGACATCGAAATCATTGTATCCGAGCTGAACGTACTGAACGCCGCCCTGACTCCTCCCTTCACCATTGAAGACAATACCGACGGAGGCGACGACATCCGTATGAAATACCGTTATTTAGACTTGCGCCGTACGGCAGTCCGCAAGAATCTGGAGCTGCGTCACAAAATGACCATCGAAGTACGCAAGTACCTCGACAGCAAAGGCTTTATCGAAGTAGAGACTCCGTTGCTTATCGGTTCTACTCCCGAAGGTGCCCGCGACTTTGTAGTGCCTTCGCGTATGAATCCCGGTCAGTTCTATGCCTTGCCGCAAAGCCCGCAGACATTGAAGCAGCTGCTGATGGTATCGGGTTTCGACCGTTACTTCCAGATTGCGAAGTGCTTCCGCGATGAAGACTTGCGTGCCGACCGTCAGCCGGAGTTTACACAGATTGACTGTGAAATGTCGTTTGTTCAGCAGGACGATGTTATCGAACTGTTCGAAGGCATGGCCAAATATCTGTTCAAGGAACTGCGTGGTGTGGAACTGACCGAACCGTTCCTGCGTATGCCGTGGGCTGATGCCATGAAGTACTATGGTAGCGACAAACCCGACCTCCGCTTTGGCATGAAGTTCGTCGAACTGATGGATATCATGAAAGGATACGGCTTCTCGGTGTTCGACAATGCTGCCTATATCGGCGGTATCTGTGCCGAAGGTGCCGCACACTATACCCGCAAGCAGCTCGATGCCCTGACCGAGTTTGTAAAGCGTCCGCAAATCGGAGCCAAAGGTATGGTGTATGCCCGCGTAGAAGCAGACGGGAATGTGAAGTCGAGTGTAGATAAGTTCTATTCGCAGGAAGTGCTGCAACAGATGAAGGATGCTTTCGGTGCCAAGCCGGGTGATCTGATTTTGATTCTGAGTGGCGACGATGCCATGAAGACTCGTAAGCAGCTTTGCGAACTCCGCTTGGAAATGGGTAACCAGCTGGGCTTGCGCGACAAGAACAAGTTTGCCCTGTTGTGGGTAGTTGACTTCCCGATGTTCGAGTGGAGCGACGAAGAAGGTCGTCTGATGGCTATGCACCATCCGTTTACTCATCCGAAGGACGAGGATATTCCTTTGCTCGATACCGATCCGGCTGCTGTGCGTGCCGATGCTTACGATATGGTGTGCAACGGTATCGAAGTGGGTGGCGGTTCTATCCGTATTCACGATGCGAAGCTGCAGGCCAAGATGTTCGAGATTCTGGGCTTCACGCCCGAAAAGGCTCAGGAGCAGTTCGGTTTCCTGATGAATGCCTTCAAGTACGGTGCTCCTCCTCACGGAGGTCTGGCATACGGTCTGGATCGTTGGGTAAGTATCTTTGCCGGACTTGACAGTATCCGCGACTGCATTGCCTTCCCGAAGAACAACAGCGGACGCGACGTCATGCTTGATGCGCCGGGTTATCTTGACCAGAAGCAGCTGGACGAGTTGAACCTGATCGTAGATGTAAAGGAATAAAGTTAACGTTTGGAGAAAGTAGTGAAAGAGTCCACACGCATTTTCCGTTTTGCGGTAATCGGTACATTGAACGCCTTGATTACAGCAGCTACCGTCGGAATTATGATGGGTGTGTTGGGTATTCACTATCTGGCTTCCAACATAACAGCTTATGCTCTTGCCCAGACGCATAACTTCCTCTGGTGCAAGTTCTGGATATTTCCCACAGACAAGAAGAGCAACACCTGGCGGCAGGTGCTGCTCTTTCTTATTGCTTTCGGAATGGCCTATCTGGCTCAGTTCCTGTTCATCGTCATGTTGGTAGAATGGTTGTCGTGCAACGAATATCTGGCCCAGTTCCTCGGTCTGTTTGTTTACGGTGCCGTCAACTTCCTGATGAACAAGAAAGTTACCTTCCCACAAACTTGATTACTTGGGCATTTGTAGTGCAATAGTTGTTGCACTCACAGTGCAGTAGGCAGTGCACTCGCAGTGCAGTAGTTATTGCACTCATAGTGCAGTAGGCTTTGCACTGTTTTTCTTTAGTTATGCCAATCGTATTCCATTACATAATCGTCGAATTGGGGTGCCTCTTCAATGCCGTTTTTCCGGAATATTTCGGCAATGGCCTTTTGTACTCGGGGTGAAATAAGCATCTCGCCCGAGCGGCTGTAGTAATAGACACGGCGGCTGGAAAAGCAATGTTCTACCTGTAGGCGTACCGCCTTTATCTGATGTTGGGTGATGTGATCGTACAGGTGCGTCATTCCTTTGGCGAAACGCTTGGGTTGAGACGAACGGAACTGCTTGCACTGTTCGGTGGCATAGCGGATTTCATCGTTATTCGGATTGACGATGCTGATAGATACAGACTGTTTGGGCAACTGTGTCAGTTGCTGGTATGCCATCGCGCGCAGGCATTGTTCGGCCAGTGGGCAACTGTCGCTTGCGATGCACACTGCGTAATTACCCGGTATATTCATGTTGCTCATAGTTGGGCTATTGTTAAGTTGGTTTTGCATAGAATTAGACAATGCTTTCCGGACGGTTAGTCCAGAAAGCGTTTCACAATACCTTCGTAGGCGTCGATGCGGCGATCGCGCAGGAAAGGCCACCAGCGGCGTACGTTTTCCGAGCGTTCCAGATCGACTTCCACAACCAGATTCTCCGGTCGGTCGTTGCTGGCCTGTGCCAGAAGTTCGCCTTGCGGTCCTGCTACGAAACTGTTTCCCCAAAACAGGATGCCGTTGGTCTGTCCCGACGGGTCGGGTTCGTGGCCTACACGGTTTACGGATACTACCGGCAGTCCGTTGGCTACGGCGTGTCCGCGTTGCGAGATGATCCAGGCTCCCAGTTGGCGGGCCTTTTCATCGTCCGTATCAGTACTTTCCCATCCGATGGCAGTGGGGTAGATCAGAATTTCGGCTCCTCGCAATGCCATGAGTCGGGCTGCTTCGGGATACCACTGGTCCCAGCATACCAATACGCCTAATTTGCCTAATGATGTCTGTATCGGTTCGAAGCCCAGATCGCCGGGAGTAAAATAGAATTTCTCGTAATAGGCCGGATCGTCGGGGATGTGCATTTTGCGGTACTTGCCGGCGATGCTTCCGTCGCGGTCGAAGACAACGGCTGTGTTGTGGTACAGTCCCGGCGCACGCTTTTCGAAGAGTGAAGTGACAAGCACGATGTGGTTGGCAGCTGCCAGCTCGGAGTAGAATCCGGTGGAAGGACCGGGGATCGGTTCGGCCAGGTCGAAGAGCTGGGCGTTTTCTGTCTGGCAGAAGTAGAGCGAGTTATGCAGTTCCTGGAGGACGACAAGCTGTGCCCCGTGTGCGGCACAGGCTTCGATGCTGTGTGCCAGGTTCATTAGGTTGGTCCGTAAGTCGGCCGTATTGGCCTGTTGGATGATTCCTACTTTTATTTTTTTCATAATGGATTTTTTGTTGTTATGTATATACAAAGATAAATATAATACATGAGATTTTCGCTAAGTATGTCTACTAAATGCAAGAGGGCTCTGCTTATCGTTCTTGAAGCAACATATATTACCCATTCCACAGCCATTGAGGGCAGCACGGTTACCGAAATAGAAAACCAGTTGCTTTTCGATGAAGGAATCACGGCAAAAGGCCGTAGCCTGCAGGAGCAGATGATGAATCTGGATTTGAAAGCGGCATACGAACAGTCCATGAAGCTTGCCAAAGCGCATGCTGCACTTATTGATGCACGCGAACAGGAAACGCTTCTTCCTTTCTATGAATTTATGTTCGACGAACATATACGGAATATCCGTAAGGAGATAGAAGTATACAAGAAGTCACAGGCCGCTGACCTGATAAAACCTGTATCTGACCCGATAAATGAAATTTCTGACCCGATAACAGCAGGCTATTCTAAAGAATAACAAATTGAATTATGCTGAATATGGAGTGTTATTAGGTGTATCGGAAGCAACTATCAAACGCCGCTTGGGTGAGTTGAGAAGAGCCGGGATGATTGTGCGTATGGGCAGTAATAAGAGTGGATATTGGGAAGTGGTAAGTTTGAAGGACAGAAAGGAGGGGAAGGTATGAGTGAATGGAAGAAAGTGAAGTTGGAAGAAATTTCTCTAAATATTCAAACTGCTCCTTTGGAATCTCAATTGAGGGTGTGTCAAAACTAAAAGTAACTGCCATCTTGTTATTTTTAGGCACGGATTACACGGAAAAACGCAGAGAAAGAAGAATAATCATCTGCGGAATTCCGTGTAATTATAATTGTTCAAGAAATGCGCTACAAGCGACAAAGTTTTTTAGAATACGGTTTTCCGTACAGTCTTCCGAATATTATTCAATTTTTCTTGGATATTCATTTTCAAAATATAAATATGGATTCCTCATTTTATTACTCCATCCGGATACTGCATCGTCACACAGTGTAGCGACCCGTGCTGGCGGATGAGTGCCTGGCAGTCGATGCCTACGATTTCGTAGCCGGGGAAGGCTTCTTGCAAGACCTCGGCGGCACGGCGGTCGTTGGCCGGCTGGTTGTAGGTAGGGTAGAGCACTGCATCGTTCATGATGAGGAAGTTGGCATAAGTGGCAGGCAGGCGTTCGCCGTCGTCAATAACGGCATCGGCCATGGGCAAAGGAAGCAGGCGGTAAGGCTCTCCTTGCAGGGTGCGGAACGTCTTCAGCTGTTCTTCCATCAGGCGGAGGGCTTCGTAGTGTTCGTCCTGAGAGTCGGTGCAACGTACATAGGCAATGGTATCGTTCGGACAGAGACGAGCCAGGGTATCAATGTGGCTGTCGGTGTCGTCGCCGGCCAGGTAGCCGTGGTCGAGCCAGAGAACCTGTTGCACGTGGAAGGTGTTGCGGAGGTATTCCTCTATCTCCGTTTGCGACATCTGTCCGTTGCGGTTGGGCGAAAGCAGGCACTCGGAGGTAGTGAGTAGTGTGCCGCAACCGTCGCTTTCGATGGAACCACCTTCGAGGACGAAGCCCAGACGATTGACATACTTGCCGCAGAGTGCTCCGGCTTCTGTCAGACAGCGGGTGATAAGATTGTCTTTGTCCGATGCAAACTTCAGACCCCAACCGTTGAACTTGAAGTCGAGCAGGGCAGGGCCGTCTGTGCCGAGTAAGGTGATGGCACCGTGGTCGCGTGCCCACGTGTCGTTGGTAGGGCACTGCACCAGGCGAACATTGTTCATGTTGACACGGTCGGCTATCTGTTTGCTGACGGCTTCGGGTTCGGGGGTGACAATCAGCAACTGTTCGCGGGCAGCTATTTCGCGGGCGATGCAGACGAAGCATTCCTGTACTTCGTCGAGCATGTATGCCCAGTCGGTAGCAGCGTGTGGCCAAGTCAGTTGTACACCGCTTTGTGGAGCCCATTCGGCAGGCAGATATGGTTTCTGTATTTTAGAGTGATTGGTTTCGGATTTCATACTGTTTTCAGTTGACATGTAGTGATGGATAATGATGAATGGATGCACGACGGGGGAACCCGTGTGAATCCTGTATGATACGCGTTATGCCTTCGGCTTGCGGTCGAAGAACGGATTCTTGGACGATGCGCTGATGGGGATGGCGAACACGGTGGCACAATCTTTCAGCCATCCCAGTTGCTGGGCGGCCAGACCGGCAGAGAACATGACACGTGTATCGACCCGCAAATCGGCGGCTGTGGCACAGGCCGATCCGACGGCAATGCCTACGTCTACCGTATTCAGGGCACAGGGTATGCCTTCGGGGCGCGAAGCACAGGTCGGAAATCCGCAATGACCACAGTTAAGTCCTTGCGCGCACGCGCGCGTACCTATTATTGTTATACACTCGGCTTGCAGGATGTTGTCGGCATCGCGCAGGAAGAACTTCATACCGTTCTCTTCGGCCATGGCAATCATCTTGTCGGAAAGCTTCCGGATGTCATCGTCGGTAACCAAAGCTATTTCGATAACGTCGATGCCTTTCCCTTTGGGAGCGGTGCGGGCGGCGGTCATCATCTGTCGGGCCACGTGGAGTATGTGTTCGTGGCGGCAGTCACGTTCGTTCTGTATCATATTTTCTTTCATTTAATGAGTTAGTCAGTCATGTGCGGGAGGAGTCCGTCACAGGGAAACCTCCCGATAGGATGTACAAAGATAGTGAAAAAAAACGAAAGTCGCGGGTCCGCCGGTGGACAATCACCGCTTTTCCACCGCCTCCAGCCCTCCGGCCGACAGCTCCACACTGTATTCGCGTCCGGCGGGTGTGCGCAGGATGCAGCACTTGTGCTTGCGGTCTATCTTGTATATCAGGTCGCTGTTGAGCAGGAGGTTGCGTCCGGCGCGGACGAAGTGCCTCTCGCCCAGCTTGCTCTCGATGACGCCGAGCCTCTCCAGTACGATTTCCTCGCCCTCGGGCAGCATGACTTGGGAATAGTTGCCGCTGGCGCGCACGTAGATTACTTCGTCCTTGCCGGCATAGAGGGTGCCGTTGAGGGTACGGAAGGGGAATTTGCCGGACTGTGCCGGGGGCTGCGTTGCCGGGGACAGGGTCGCCGCGCTGCGCTCCTCGATGCGGCGGATGGCCTTTGACAGGTCCGACACGTCCACGGGCTTCAGCAGGTAGTCGGCGGCGGCGAAGCGGATGGCCTGCAGCAGGTACTCCGAGTTGCTGTATGCGGTGGTGAAGATGATGTGTGGCAGGGAGATGGCTTCCTTCAGCTCGCGCAGCAGCTCCAGGCTGGTGTGTCCCTGCAGCTGGATGTCGAGGAAGAGGATGTCCGGCCGGTGGCGCAGGATGGCGGTGAGGGCGGCTTCGTAGGTTTCGCAACAGTCCACCACCTCGATGTCGGGGTGGTAGGTTTCCAGTTTCCGGAGGAGCGAGAGGCGGGGCAGCCGCTCGTCTTCGACGATGATGGCGCGGAAGTGCTTCATAGGCGTTGGGAGGTCAGAAATAGTTATAGTGGCTGGGAACGAACAGCTCGAAGCGTGTGCCACAGGCCCGGCCCTCGGGGGTCTTGAGGTCGGTGACGGTCTGCACGATGTGCCGGTCGTTGCGCTGGTTGTAGAGTTCAATCTGCTGCTCCATGATGCTGAGTCCCTGCTTGGTGGATGACGTGGAGAAGGTGGTGGCGGCTTCGCGGCCCACGCCGTCGTCGGTGACGGCTATGTTGATGCCGCCGGGGCGGGCGGTGACTTCGATGTCGATGCGCCCGTTTCCGGCCTTGTTGCGCAGTCCGTGCTTCACGGCATTCTCGCAGTAGGTGTGCAGTATCATGTTGGGCACCTGTGTGGCGGTGTCCACTTCGGGCGCCACGCTGATGCGGTAGGAGAGACTGTCGCCGTAGCGCATCTGCTCAAGCGAGAGGTAGAGGCGGACGTACTCCAGCTCCTTGTCCAGGGAGCGCGAGGGCTTGTCCACGTCAAGCAGGGTGGAGTTGGTGAAGCGCGAATAGAGGGAGAGGTACTTGTTGGCCTCCTCCACCGAGTGGTTCAGGATGAAATATTCGATGCCCGCCAGCACGTTGGCGTTGAAGTGGGGGATGGACTTCAGGCGGATGGACTTCACCAGCAGGTTGTTCAGCTTGATTTCGCGCTGCAGGTTGTCCATCTTCCGGCGGTCGCGCCGCTTGTAGTAGGTATAAGCCAGTGTCCAGATGCCGCCCGCCAGCCCCAGTGCGACCGCCCGCCAGAACCACGTGTGCTGCCAGAAGGCGGGTTTGAGCAGGATGTCCACCCCGATGGTGTCCGACGAGATGTTGCCCAGCAGGGCCGACACCTCCAGCCGGTAGCGGCCGGGCGGCAGGTTGCTGAACTGCACTTCGCGGCCCGTCTGCGGCTGCGACCATTGCTCCTGGAAGCCTTTCAGGCGGTAGCGGTAGCGCACGTTGTCGGTGGCGGAGTGGGAGATGGCGATGTAGGAGAAACGCAGGTTGGGCAGGCCGTGCTCCAGGCGGATGACCCCGTCGGCGCCGGCCGTGGCGCGCTGCCAGTTGACGTTGTCCGCCGAGGCCTGCACGGAGAGGAGTTCCAGCCGGGGTGTGGTGTACTGATAGACCAGCTCGTGGGGATGGAAGGAGACGGCCTGGTCCACGCAGGGAACCCAGACGGTGCCGTCGTCCGTCTCGGCGATGTGGGCGGCCAGAGGTTCGATGCCCGTGAAGCCGTTGTAGCGGTTGAAGAACATGGTCTGCAGCAGGCGGTTGTCAGTGATGTAGAGCCCGTCGATGACGGCCACGATGAGGAAGTTGTCGCGCGTCTGGCGCACCGAACGTATCGGGCTGGCATAGCTCTGCACCAGCACGGCGGAGTCGTTGCGCACGGTGTAGAGGTTCTCGCCTGAGGCAAAGAGGATTTCGCCGTAGGGACTGACGGTCATGGCCGTGCAGGAAACGCTGCTGTCCGGCAGGGCGATGTCCCGGCGCTCGCCGCCGCGCAGGCGCACCAGGCCGTAGGCGGTGCCCACGTAGAGGTTGCCGTCGCCGTCGGGGCAGGCGCAGAAGACGCCGCGCAGGCCTTCGTGGGTCTGGAGGATGCGCCCGCAGGCGTCGGTGACATAGACTGCCTGGCGGGTGGCTACGAGCAGGCTGTCGGCGTGGCTGCCTAGGTACTGGTAGTTGCGTTGCGGCAGTCCCAGCCAGCGGCGTCCGTCGCCGTCGCAGGCCAGCACGTCGCCCCTGCCCAGCAGATAGGTCGTGTCGCCTATGCGGGCCGTGCGGGGCAGGAAGTAGTTGTCGGCCTCGCGCGGGTAGGGGACGGGGCGCAGTCCGTCGGCATCCGGCCCGCACAGCAGGCGGCCGTTCAGGGTGCCCGCCAGCAGGCGTCCCTGCGCGTCCTGGTCGATGGCACGGAGGATGTCGTTGTGGTCGTTCAGGCGGTGGTTCACGAAGTTCAGCTGGAAGAAGTTGTAGACGCCCTGGTAGGTGGCCAGCCAGAGGTTGCCCTCGCGGTCGATGCACATCTGGCGGATGAGGTTGATGCCGTCCACGATGCGCCTGACGCTGCCGTCCTTCGAGAGGCGGTACAGGTTGTGGGCGTCGTGTATGAAGATGTTCCCCTTGCGGTCGGCGCAGGCGGCCACGCCGTAGTCAGGCGCCAGGAAGCGGCAGGTGGAGACGAGGTACGTGCGGGGGCCGTCCACCTCGTAGATGCCGTCGGCGGCAAAGAGCAGGAGCCGCTTCCCGTCCCTCAGGAGCGAGTAGGACTCGGCCCGCACGATGGGCTGCAGGCAGGTGCCGTCGGTCTTTATCCGGTAAACAAGGCGCGGGGTGGGGACGTAGAACGTCTGCGTGACGCTGTCCAGATAGACTCTGCGGCGGGTGTCCATGTCGTCCAGTAGGGGCGACGCCAGCAAGGTTTCCGTCCCCCCGTCGGTCAGGCGGCAGATTTGTCGCCAGCGTTCCTGCTCGTTTTCCAGCAGCGCCAGGCCGGGCGGCAGCGAGTAGGCGTTGAGGTTGTTCAGCAGCAGTCCGCTCTCCGTCAGGGGCACCGTCCGCATCGTCCCCTCCTTGTCCACCACGTGCTTGCGTCTGAAGCCGAGGGCCCACAGGCTGCCGTCCGGCCCGGGGCAGAAGGAGAGGATGTTCTCCTGCTTTCCCTTTAAATAAGGTATGAACTCGAATCCGTCGTAGCGCACGAATCCGCCCAGGGTGCCGATCCAGATGTAGCCCTTCGCGTCCTGCCAGATGTATTCGGTGAGCATCTGCGGCAGGCCGTCCTGCGTGGTGTAGTGGCGGCAGGCGTATTCCGAGGTGACGGCGGCGGGCTCTGCGGCGGCCGCGGTGCCGTCTGTCGGCAGGGCCGCCAGCACGGCAAGCAGGCAAAGCAGTATGGAGCGTTTCGCATTCATGCAGGATATGTATTCGTTCAAAGGCTTTCGTCTGCAAATATATTCTTTTCCGCCGACAAATCCAATCTCCCACAAGGCCGTGCGAAAAAAACATCCGTTCGTGTACGCAGGAGCCCCGTTCGTGTAAACGGCGGTGGTGTTCGTGTATAGGGACCGTTCAACCTATTGGAAATTAAAAACTTATCCCCTATCTTTGAGTCAGCCGAACCGAGAACCGCACTGCCCCTGAGCCCCCGGCGGAGCCGCCGGACTCCCCGTAGGCAGACGCCCGGACTCCCCGCAGGCAGACGCCCGGACTCCCCGCAGGCAGACGCCCGGTCTTCCCGCAGGCAGACATCGGGGCACCCCGCAGGCCCTCCGAAAGGACGGGCGGAGGAGGCGCGGAACGGAGAACGGCCAATGAACAGAAGTCTAACTAAAAGAACAGGAGGAAACAGCTATGAAGTACAAACTGATTCAGAAAGTGAACCCGAACAATCGTGAAGAGGCACCCCTGTGGTATGCCACCCCCATCACGGGCGAAGCCGAGGAGGCCGACAGCGCCACCCGTGCAGCCACCGCGAACACGACCACGGCTCCCATCGAACTGACGGCGGGGCTGGTACACCTGACCGAATATGCCATCAGCAAGCTGCGTAAGGGCGAATCGGTGCCCCTGGGCGAGATGGGCGACCTCCGCATCACCTTCCGCAGCAAGGGCGTGGCCGACATCAACGAGTTCGACCCCAACACCATGATTTATGAAGCCCGCCTGCGCTTCGTGCCCAACCGCAAGTTCCGCAACGCCATCATCCAGCAGCTCACCTTCGAGAATGCCGGCGTGCTGGCCGACGGCATCGACTACGCCTCGCTGGCGGCCTACCGCAAGGCCAAGGGCCTGCCCTCGGGCGGCGGCACAGGCGGCACCGGAGGCGGAACGGGCGGCACCGGCGGTACGGGCGGCGCGGACGAAGAAGATCCCCTGGGCTGACACAGGCCTCATTCACAACTCCTTTTAAACACTTGATTGATATGAAGACAAACATGTATACAGCATTACTATTGGTCGCCTGCCTCTCCGCCGGGTGCGGAGCGGCTGGCCGTGGGGACGCCTCCTCAGACGAGGCCGACCCCGAGACGACACAGAAGCGCAAGCCCACTGCCACCGTGTACAATGAGACAAGGACGGTCAGCCTGAAGGACCCCTACATGCAGAACGCCCAGGTGCTCACCATCGAGTGCCTGCCCGGTTGGCAGTTGGTAGGCAAGGTGGACTTGGAGGATTTCCAGCAAGCCAACGGTTCTCCCAACGCCCAAATCAAAGGGAGCGACGGAGCCAGGCAACTGGGTTTCTACTCCGAGATGGTTCGCTCCTACTACGACGAGAACGACGGTGTGGCTACCGGACAACGCCACCCCTTGCTGCGCAGCATGAAGCGGCCCTACACCACCGCCGAGGACTACCTGAAATACGTGGTGAAGACGCAGTTCCCCAATGCACGGTCCATCGAACTGAAGGATGTGCAGACTTACGACAAATTGCCGGATGTGATGAGGCAACGTGCCGACAACTACGGCCAGATACTCCTGCGGAACTTCCAGCAAGGCCTGGCCAACTCGGCAATGGGCAGCAGCTTTGCCCGGATACTCGGTGCCAAAGCAGATGCGGCAGCCATCGGCTGTGTCATCAAGCTGGAGGATGGCAAAGAGGTGTACCACGTGGCTACGGCCAACTTCTTTATCCTTGACGTGAGGATGCCTTACGGCACGATGCGCACCATTGACCGCCGTATGTGGAACGTCCTTGAACTGACCACCTTCACGGCTGCCGACGAAAAGAGCCTGGACGTGGCCGGTGCCGAAGCCTCGCGCATGAAAGGGACAGTCCAGTTCAATCCCCAGTATGTGCAAGCCGTTGCTTCCATGCAGCAAGCCAGCATCGAGCGGGTCAGGCAGAATGTGCGGGCGGGCATCATCCGCAACCAGCAGCAGGCCGCCCGCATCAGCGAGCAGCTCCGGCAGAATGCCGCCGAAATCAGCGACATACAGATGTCCATGTACGAGAGCACCAGTGCCATGCAGGACCGCGTGACACAGCTGCACAGCGAAGCCATACGGGGCGTGAACCCCTACGTGAGCAGCGACGGCACGGTGGTGGACGTACCTATCGGCAGCGGCACGCAGGTGTGGAGCACCTCGGACGCAAGCACCATCCTCTCGTCGGACAGCTATTTCTTCAACCCCAACATCGGGTCGACCATCGAGTATCAGCAGATGCAGTTGCTGCGGTGATGCCGTGGAATCCGAGGGACAGACAGAAACAAATTGTTCACCTTTAATACTACATGATTATGAAGAACGTTATTTGGACATTGAGTAAGAATACAGCGGCTCTGCTGCTGTTGATGATGAGCGCAGCCATCGTGTCGTGTGGCGATGACAATCCCGCAACAGACCAACCGGGACCGGACGGGGAACCCCCGATAGAAATATCCGAATACTCCATGGGTTATAATGCGGACTCTGAAAAGATGGACGAGATGCCCCGGCAGATTTCCTTTGGTTTCACCAGTTCGCAGGGAGGCGCGGAACTGCCTACCAGTGTTGACCTGCGCGACCATCTTCCGCCCATCGGCGACCAGGGGCAGTACGGAACCTGTGTCACCTGGGCCATCGGCTACGCGATGCACACTTACCTGCACGGTGTGAGGCGTGGCCTGACTGAAGAACAGCTGGCCAGCCCGGCCAACCAATTCAGCCCCGCCGACCTCTGGATGTCCATGGGCAGTGACTCCAAGGGGACTGGTTGTGACGGTTCCAGTTTCGAGCCGGCTCTTGACGTGCTGCAGCGGCGTGGCATTACCACCCTGCAAAATGCACCTTACAGCAGCATCCGGTGCGATGAAGCTCCGCCGCAGTCGTGGACCAACGATGCAGCCAACTACAAGATTCTGAACTACCGCACCATTTATGATACGGATCTCACCGTGGAGAACCTGAAATCGCATCTGGCGCAGAAGCAGGTGGTCGCTTTCGGAGCAAGGCTGGGAGACAATTTCATGAGCTGGACGGGCGACGGCGTGATAAGCAGTGATACTTATCTGCAACCGGGTATGCAGCATGCCTACCATGCCATGGCATTGGTTGGCTATGACGACAACAAAGGTCCCAACGGCGCCTTTCTTGTATTCAATTCATGGAGCACCCAATGGGGAAACGAAGGTTGCATTTGGGTGGACTACGACTTCTTCATCAAGAGTTTTGTATACGGAGCCTTCGTGGCAACGGTGGACAACAACGTCGAGCCGAACGATGACAATGAAATCAACCCGGATGACCTGACCTCGGGCAGTGACCTGGCTTCTTACCATGCCTTTGACATGCCGCTGCAGAATGGGGGGTATGGCGTGAACCGACAAGTGTACTTCAATATCTATAATACGGGGACGGCCAACATCACTTCCACTTCGCGGTGGAGTGTTGTCTATATGTATTACAACGCCTTCAACGCCAATGATTACGGCATTCTGGCCCATCTCTATTTCACGGACGAGATTCCTGCAGGACAGATTGTGGACAACTCGCAATACTATATCGAGTATGTCGTCAATAAGGATGTGCCCTCCGGACGGAACATCGCTGCCGCAGTGTTCGACCAGCCCGATTACGAGTATCTTTATATGAACTACTACCTGCCTCCCATCAACGGATACTATTATATGGTAGTCATGGCGGATCCTTTCAACTGCGTTCAGGAGAGCAACGAACAGAACAACTTCTTCTTCATTACCAATGAATATGGTTATCCGTACTATTTCCAAGGCGGTTATCCGATGGGTAGTCCGGGAACACGCAGCGAGGGACAGCGGCTCGAAATGGTTGGGAAACGTATGCTGGAAGTGGGTGAGTTGCCTACACACACACCCGTCACCAAGGATAACAGAAACGCCTATAGCCCCGATGAAATCCAGAACATGCTGTTGAAACGTAAGCAGTCGGGCGAACTGGAGAAGCGGATACGTGAATTCGACAAGAAACAGTTTGAATCCGAAATAGGAGGTCGGAACATACGATAACAGACGATGAAAGTATTGATAGCTTGCTTGTTATGTGTGCTTGGCAGGTGCTCTTCCCAAGAGTCCTCCCTAAAAGGCCGTGAAGTTCAGGCTTCTGACGTCATGGAGCACATCGGACGGGGAGAGCACCTCTATTTGGATAGTTGTATCGTGTGGGGAGACCTTGACTTCACCAAACTCCCCAACCGGAACCGGATTTCCTCCAACCTGACACAGGTGTTTGTGGAGTCTTCCGTGACCTTCCACGACTGTCTGTTTGTCGGTGAAGTCAGGGCGTTTGATTCCGAGGCGGGTATCTGTGTGGAGTTTGCGCACAATCTCAGCTTCACACATTGCGATTTCCGGAAGGAAGCAGACTTTACAGAAGTGATTGTGGAAGGGCACGTGTTCTTTACTGGCAGCATCTTTCACAAGCGGGTCAGTTGGCAAGGAAGCAGCTTCCGTCATAAGAAAGTGTATTTCAACGAAGTGACATTTGAAGATGAAGCCCTGTTTCAAGAAGCCATATTTGCGGGCGGAGGCAATTTCTTGCATACTGTATTCCATTCGTCTGCCATGTTCCAGAAAATAAGGGCGGGAGGATTACTCTTCTTCGGACACACGCAGTTCAAGGGATACGCGGATTTCACGTATGCCACTGCTCCCGAATCTCAGTTCCTTTATGCCGAATTCGGGAAGCGGTATGATTTCGGGCATTCACAGTTGCATCCCATGGGACTGCCGGAAGGTATAGCAATAAAGTAAGAAAACTATAAAAACAATAAACCATGAATGACATTTTATTAAGATTGAAAGAACACGGGGCGATGGCCATGACGTTGTTGCTGCTGTGTGTGGCGGCCGTTTCCTGCGGCGAAAACGATGACATAATGATAAATGCCAATATGCTGAACGTAAACGGAACTGAGATGGAGATGGGTGAAGCTACGTTTGTAGATTATGGAGCAATGGGCTCGGGCATCAATTGCGATGTCCTCATCTGTTCGGAGGGTATGTCCTACAACGTCTACAACTCCCAGGTTACCGGTCGTGGAGTATTCGTCTATTTTGAGTTCATCACTTCGGAGAGTATGGACCTGGCCTCCGGAACCTATAGCTTCAGTGCTTCTGAGCAAAAGCCGGGTGTATTCACCGGCAACTCTTACTATGCCGATACCCGTTCCAACGGCATCAAGGCGGTAGTGAAAGGTGGTCGGGTAAAGGTGTTGAGCAGTGGCGACAGCTATTCGCTTCAGTTTGAATGCGAGTATGAGAACGGTATCAAAATAGCGGGACATTACCAAGGTATCCCCAACTATTACCAAGCACAATGAAGGTTGGAATGTTAAGAAGAATAAATTTTGTTTAACACTTAAATAATGAATTATTATGAAACGAATGATTATGTGGGCCATCGGCCTGTTGGTTATGGTGTCGGCTGCGAACGCACAGCTGCGCAAAGGTGATTTACTGGTAGGTGGAAGCATCGGTTTGGGACTGGATATGGTTGATACGGGAGTGGATATCTGGGGAAACGGCGGGACAGACGTGAATGTGAACTTCGCTTTGTCGCCTGGAATGCAGTATATGCTCACCGACAATTGGTATATTGGAGGTTCGTTGCTTCTGGCAGTGGCTCCCGGCGGATCAAGCACATTTATGATTGGACCTGGGGGTGGCTATTACGTACCGTTCAACAAGAATATCGGCATGATGAATACCGTAGGTATGGGGTTCGGAGCAGCTAACAAGAAGTTCGCCTTCCTCTTCCAATATTCTCCAGAACTTGTTATTTCTCTCTCCAAGAAAATGTATCTCACGGCTTCGTTGGCCTCGATGGGGTATAATTCGGGGAGTAAATCGTTCTCCATTAACTTGCTCAATGGAGGAACTTTGGGATTCTACTATGTGTTCTGACCGGGCGGGAGACAACTCTCCCTGAACAAGCATTATGGGCTGCAAGGATGGAACCGTTACCGGCGTTTCCCCTTGCAGCTTATTCCGTTCATGACCGATGCAGAGCCGGTACTCCTTTATAATCCACAGTGGCTACAGTATTGTTCTTGTGAAGAAATAATGATCTATGAATGAGTTTAGCATAAACGGAAAGAGCGGATAACCGGAAAATTTGTATCTTTGCAAGAATTAAAGGTGAACTTGCAACATGTTACAGATCGAAAATGCCAGCATAGCTTATGGTGACAGGGTACTCTTTTCAGGTTTCAACTTAGAGTTGCATGGCGGAGAGATGGCAAGTATTTCAGGTCCGTCGGGCTGTGGGAAGACTTCGTTGCTGAATGCCGTACTCGGATTTATTCCGTTGCGTGAAGGACGTATCACGGTGAATGGAATCTTGTTGGGGAAAAGTACAATAGACCACATCCGTAAACATACGGCATGGATTCCGCAAGAATTGGCTCTGCCTTCGGAATGGGTAAAGGAAATGGTAAAAATACCCTTTGAACTGAAGGCGAACCGCGTGGCACCCTTTTCAGAGGAACGTCTGCTGACCTGCTTCGAAGAATTGGGGCTGGAACGCGGGCTGTACGAAAAGCGGATAAACGAGATTTCGGGCGGACAACGGCAACGGATGATGATAGCTGTAGCCGCCCTGATGAACAAGCCGCTGATGGTGGTGGATGAACCGACGTCGGCCCTTGATGCGGAAGCAACCGGCAAGGTGTTGGCCTTTCTGCACCGGCAGACGGAAAAAGGCAGTGCAGTTCTGGCTGTTTCGCACGACGAAGCGTTTACATCCGGATGTCAGAAACAGATAGTAATGAAATAAAGAAACTGTGAGAAAGGAGAGAGAACATGGAAGGAGCAGGGACAATTGATATTTCGTATTCCAGTTTGTGCATCGGGCTTTTATTGCTTTCGATTCCATTATTCTATATCTGGAAATTTAAGACGGGTTTGCTGCGTGCTACCATTGTAGGGGTCGTGCGAATGATTGTGCAGCTGTTCCTTATCGGTATGTACTTGAAATATCTTTTCTTGTGGGACAATCCGTGGATCAATTTCTTGTGGGCCATTGTCATGATTCTGGTAGCATCGCAAACGGCTCTTTCGCGTACAGGACTAAAGAAAGAAGTGTTGTTGATACCTGTGTCCGTGGGGTTTCTATGTAGCGTAGTGTGTGTGGGCATGTATTTCATTTGCGTAGTGTTGCGTCCCGAGAACGTGTTCAGTGCCCGTTATTTTGTACCTATTTTCGGAATACTGATGGGCAACATGTTGTCGAGTAATGTGATTGCGCTTAATACCTATTACAGCGGCCTGAAGCGGGAGGAGCAGTTATATCGCTATCTTCTGGGGAATGGTGCCACGCGTGCCGAAGCGCAGGCTCCGTTTATCCGTCAGGCTATCATCAAGTCGTTCAGTCCGCTGATTGCCAACATTGCCGTAATGGGACTGGTGGCTTTCCCGGGAACAATGAGCGGACAGATTCTGGGAGGAAGCAGTCCGAATGTAGCTATCAAATATCAGATGATGATCATGGTGATCACCTTCACGGCTTCCATGCTTTCGTTGATGATTACCGTTTCGCTGGCTTCGCGCAGGTCGTTCGACGCATACGGCAAACTGCTGGATGTGATGAACCGGAAATAGAGTGGAAAGCGCGCTATTTTCCTTCCCGCTTTATTTTCGATTGTGCAGGAGCGATAGCGGGCAGAGCCGTTGAGTCGTTTTCTGCCTTACTTTTCTTTTTCCGTTTCAAGCTATTCCAGAAAAGAAGTTCGTTCCATTTGTTGAATTCCTTTTTGAAGATGATGCCAATGCCTTGTGTCGTCAGGTTGGTTTTGGTGTAGTAACGGTCGTTGGTTTCGTTATAGGCTTTCAAGCGAATATCGCCCGAACGGGTGACAAGCCATTCTGCATCGAAGTCGCCTACAAAATTGGTGTTGGCCAAAGGATTGTCGCGATAACCAAAGTTGCCGTTGATCAGAAGTCGGTTGTTCAACAGCTGGCCCGAAAGCATGGTTTCAAACTCAACGTCTGTCCAGCCTTTTTCGCCTGTGCTGAAGTTGGTACCAAAATTCCAGTTGTTGCTGTTGATGATGTGCGACAAAGCGTTGTTTAGTTGTCCGGACAGAGTGGACGAGAGTACACTGGACATCATATCAGAATTTTGGTTGGCGTCAGCATTCTCGGGAGAGAATTTTCCGATACTCAGCAGATAAAGAATCTGCATGTTCATCTGTTCGTCGGTTGGAATGTAATTGCGTACCAAAGCTTGTACTACATCACGTTCGTTGGGTAACTCGAGTTCCATTTTGATATCGGGCGATGTCAGTTGTCCCGTCAGATTCATGATGCAGTTTACTTTGACGTTGGTCTGGTCAACATAGGCACTGGCATTCGAAATAAGATCGTTGAGCGAAGCCGAGTTGACAGTATAGCTGGCTGTGATATCGAGAATGGCGTCCAAAGGCGAACCGTTAAATGTGATGGAACTTCCGTCTTTGATGATGAAGTCTTTGCGGATAACCTCCTGCAAACTGAATTTGTATATTCCCTGGTTGATGCGATAATTGCCAAACATCTTCACGTCCCCTTTGTTGTAAAATTCAGTGCGGATGTTTCCGCTTCCCTTACCACTGATGTAGTCTCCGGCAATAGGGTCCATGATGATTCTCATCGTTGCATCCGGAGTTGCATCGACCAGCAGATTCAGATGGATGTCGGTTTCACCTTCTTCCTCTTCTTCTTCAGTTATCTCCCTCTGAGCCTGTTCGTAGGCTGACAGGAACAGAGAATCTTGAATGGCAACCCGCCGTGGAGTTTTATCTACAAATTTTATGAATTGGTTGCTGGTGGCAGTTGATATGTAATCTTTTATATAGGTAAAGGTGGAATTCCGGTTGGTAGTCATGGCTACATCAATGTTGACTCCATCGAGTTGGTTGCCCGAGATGCTGGCGTTGCCAGTGGCATAGATGGTACCATAAAACGGGTAGTCGAACGACTCGCGGGTGTTCATAACCAGCATATTATTAACCGAGAAATTGAATCGGTATCTCAGGTTCTTAAAGTGTTCGTAGCGGAGTTCGCCACTCATCCGTCCTTCGTGGCCTTGGGTATCGTAGATGCGGTTGTTATTGAAGGTTAATCCATCGGGTGTAATTAGGATACTGTCTTTCAGTGAAAATGTTGTATTGAGTACTTCGACTTTCATTGAAGCATCACCGGTGACACGTCCTGCCATGGTAAGTTCTTTGAATTTTCCATAGAAGTGTACATTGCCGCTGACTCGCCCGTTAAATTCGGGTGTTATGCTGCTCATATAGTAATGTACAAATTTCAGGTTGGTATTGTGTGCTTCGATTTGAAGATCGAGGGAACTTGTAGGTTTTAGCGGATATATAAATCCGTAAACATGGCTTTTCGCGATTTCCTGCTCCTGGATGTGGGCATCTAAATATATTCCTTTTATGTCGTGGTGCCACTCGCCGTGAATGTTGGCATCACCCAGCAATCCATCGTTTAGTCCGAAGTTGTGAATATGGAGATCGGTACTCATGAATGGCTGTTTCAGTACACCGCTGGCGTAGGCCCGACCGGTAGCTTCTCCACGGAAATTGACATTCAGGGCGGCAATATCGAAAACATAACCGATATTGATTTTATTCAGATCAAGATAGACAGTGTCCTGTGGAGCATCGGATAATACACCGTTAATGCGCAAATAGCGTTCTTCATGGCTGAAGTAGAAGTCTTTTATGTGTACTTTGCCTGAATCAATCACTATCTGTGAAGGATGTATTTCCCACAGTGTATCGTTTACTATCATGTTGGTCGGTTGCAGATCGACGATAGTGGTCAGTGAAGGTTTGGTTTTGGTCGTCTTTTGCTTCGAACGTTTTCTTTTGTTCTGAGACTCGGGGGATATCTGTTTTCGGACGAATTGGAGGGTGGTTGAAAGTTGTCCGCTATAAGTCACCTTGCTGCTGTTGCCCCAGTTTAATATTGTTTGAATGCGATTGTCTTTTGCTTTGGCGTCAATAGCCAGGTTTACGGCACCATTTGCCTTTCGGTTGGAAAATCGGATTCGGGTATGGAATAGGCCATTCGGATTTTCACACAATATCATGCCCGATTCGATAAATTTGTCTTCATAGCGCAGGCGTGGAAAATATCCTTCAAGGCGCAAGCGTTGTGTCTTATCGTTGAAGTAGCCTTTCAGGGTAGAATGTGTATATAGCTTTATGGGAATCTGAAAGATGGTAGAAAATAAGTCTGCATCGAACAGATGTACGTCAAAGTAGAAGTTGTTTTCAGTGTTCACAGTCGTTGCTTTTGCCGGAACAAGGGCTGGGATATATTTATGCATGATATTCAGTACGCTGGTTGGCAATGTGCGGTATGAATAATCGCCTTCAATTCCGGCTTTTAGGAATTTGGATGTGATACTTAGATTTTTATGATGTTCGTCTTTCTGGGTTGCTGTCAGCTTCAGGTTGTCCATGAAATAGCTTTTGTCAGGAGCCGTGAATAACAGGCTGTCCACATTGATTTCTCCTTTCATCTCGTCGATGGAGCCGCCGGTGAAATCTGCTTTTATTTTGAAGTCAAATTCGGTTTCCTTGTAATTTTGGGTCAACTGTAGGGCATTTGGACGGAAGTGGCTGATATTGGCATTGAATTTGAAAGTTGGAATTTTTTCTGCAGCGTTGACATTACCGTTGAGCTGTAGAGAAATGTTGGGGTCATCCAAAGCTATGAACCCGTTGAAACCTCCTTGTTCATATTTCCCGTCTAATGAGATATTTTCATAGGTATATCCGCTGTATTCGGCAGATGCGATTAAACCTTGCATATTGACAGAAGGATATCGTTGATTCCGATGGTTTCCGTTGACTTTCAAGTCCAGTGTGATTTTTCCGATTTTATTGTTACCCATCATTGTCCCCAGTTTGAAATCCTTTGTTTTTATGGAGCCGGAATAGGACAGGTTGTTCTGATCTTTATTGAGGGCTAATTTCAGGTCACTGTGGATCGTTCCTAAATCTGTCCGAATTTGGCCGTATGTAACTAAGTCGGTAAAATAGCCGGATATTTCGCCTTGAAATGAAACAAACTTCATGTTTTTAAATATGGGAGCCAAATTGAGTCCTTTTTGATTGAAGTTTCTGGTGAAAAAGTTCATCCCGTCCGCATCGGCATATAAGTTTGAGAGATGTCCATAAATCAGGGCATCGTGTGGATGAGTAAGATTCTGTAGGGATAGGTTGCCGTTAAGAAGGAAATGCTTGTCGGATGAGATGGCAATGTGCGGGCATTCCAAATTGTTGAGATTTCCTTTGATATTTATTTCGGCCTGAAGCTCTTCTCTAAAATTCTTAAAGGCAGGAACGAATGGTGATAAATCCTGCAGAGTTATTTTAGACGGTAAAATACGAAGGTCAAAATCGACATCGTCTGCAAAGTTTTTGAAAGCGTTCAGGCTGTCATACCGCAGATGTATTGTGTCCATTGACAGAGCGGTGTGCGGAAATTCGATCTGAAATCCTTCAATATTCATGCTTTTATTGTCTCCCAGCATCTTAAAACTCAGCCTGTTCAGTTCAAATCCGGAATTGGCCTCTTCTATGCTCATTCGTTTGATGGCGGCATTGATAGAGTCGTTACGTAAAGCTTTCAAAGAAATGTTGGCGATGATGTTTTGCAAAAGGATGTGTTGGGGATTGAATTTCCCCGGAGTGTCTTGTGCTGAGAGGACATTATATGACAGTTTTCCTCTTCGTATCAGTAAGGAGTTGATACGGAGGTCCAATGCATTGTTTTTGGGGACCGTATCTTTAGAGGCAAAAGCATCCAATACAAATTGAAAATTGAGTCGGGAATCGGGTCTTTCCTTTTCCAAATTGATGTTGAATCCGAATAGTTGCACATTGCTGATAGAGATTTTTCCTTTAAAAAGGGGGAGTATATCGAATTTGGCTGAAAGACGCGCTACTTTGAGCATTTCTTTGCCCGTCTTGTCTTTTAAAAGAAGGTCTTCAATAATGATACGGTTCAGCAACCCCATATCTATTTTTCGGATGGTCATTTCACTTCCTAAAGTGGAAGATAGTTCGTTGGCAACAATAACGGACATTTGCTGCTGAATGAAAGGAAGGTTCAACAACAAGATGGTTCCGATATACAGAGTCAATGTGATACCGACAACCCAGCGTACTATTCTTTTAACTTTCTTGATGAGCGGTTAATTTTTCTATTCGGCCAACAAAAATATAAAATAAAACGTTATCCTTCCTACTTTTATCATTACTTTTGCATGGTATAAACGTTAATAAACACTATGAGTACAATAATTTTAGGAATAGAATCTTCGTGTGACGACACATCGGCAGCTGTTATTAAGGATGGTTATTTGCTTTCGAATGTGGTAGCCAGTCAGGCTGTTCATGAAGCCTATGGTGGAGTGGTTCCGGAATTGGCTTCGCGCGCACATCAGCAAAATATTGTTCCGGTAGTACATGAGGCATTGAAACGGGCAGGAGTAACAAAAGATGAATTAAGTGCCATAGCCTTTACCCGGGGACCCGGACTGATGGGATCTCTGTTGGTTGGAGTTTCTTTCGCAAAAGGGTTGGCTGCTTCGTTAGGAATACCAATGATTGATGTCAATCACCTGACAGGACATGTTTTAGCTCACTTTATTAAAGTGGAAGGTGAAGAAACGGAGCAACCCGATTTCCCATTCTTATGCTTGTTGGTATCTGGAGGAAATTCTCAGATCATCTTGGTAAAGGCTTATAATGATATGGAAATATTGGGGCAGACAATTGACGATGCTGCCGGTGAGGCGATTGATAAATGTTCGAAAGTTATGGGATTGGGATATCCGGGTGGTCCTATTATTGATAAGCTGGCTCGCCAAGGAAATCCGAAAGCATATAGTTTTAGTAAACCGCATATACCAGGATTGGATTATAGCTTTAGTGGATTGAAGACGTCTTTCCTGTATTCTTTGCGCGATTGGATTAAAGAAGATCCGGATTTTATAGAACATCACAAAACAGATTTGGCTGCATCGTTGGAGGCTACAATTGTTGATATATTGATGGATAAACTGCGTAAGGCGGCTAAGCAATACAATATCAAGGAAGTAGCTGTTGCAGGAGGAGTTTCGGCAAACAATGGATTGAGAAATGCTTTCCGCGAACATGCCGCGAAGTATGGTTGGAAGATATTTATCCCTAAATTCAGTTATACAACGGATAATGCGGCGATGATTGCCATTACCGGATATTTCAAGTATCAGGATAAGGACTTTTGTCCGATGGAAGCGCCTGCTTATTCGCGTGTAACATTGAAATGACAAGAAAAAGGATTGCTAATAAATAGAATATGAAGCTGGAAGAAGAAATCGGCGAGCTGTTGAAGGCTAAAAAATTATCTCTTTCCACCGCAGAAAGCTGTACGGGAGGGGGGATTGCGGCATTGGTTACGTCGGTGCCAGGAAGTTCTGAATATTTTAAAGGTGGCATTGTGGCTTATGCTAATGAGGTGAAAGAGGAACTGCTTGGAGTACGCCCTGAAACATTGGTTGCCTATGGCGCAGTGAGTCGTGAAACGGTGGTCGAAATGGCAAAAGGTGCGATGAATAGGCTGAAAACTGACTGTGCGGTTGCTACTTCGGGTATTGCTGGTCCTGGGGGTGGTACGCCCGAAAAGCCTGTTGGAACGGTATGGATAGCCGCTGCTTATAAAAATGAAATTGTTACCATGAAGCAGGAAGATGACGAAGGAAGGGCGAGAAATGTGGAAAAGGCTATCAAAAATGCCCTCAGATTGCTTAAAAACAGGCTGGAATGAAGAAAAATACTATCAGACAGCGAATTATTTTATAAAATACTTGTTTTGTAACAATAAAAGTGCTTACTTTGCGCTCTGTTTGAAATAAGCAAGATAAAAACTATAAAAATAGAGATAGAAATGTCGAAAATTTGTCAAATTACCGGAAAGAAAGCCATGATTGGCAACAATGTTTCACATTCAAAAAGAAGAACTAAAAGAACGTTTGATGTGAACTTGTTTAACAAGAAGTTCTACTATGTAGAGCAAGATTGTTGGATCAGCCT
>OMCT01000465.1_pt1 | contig 31709 bp, 17 predicted proteins | sample 1674301 | NCBI WGS metagenome assembly OMCT01 (sample SAMEA103958158, study PRJEB25191) | human gut metagenome
TGGTTGGTTATGGTGTTCAGAAAAAAAGTGATGTGACTGGTGCTATGGCACGTGTGGGTGAAAAAGAACTGAAATCCATGCCTGTCAAAAATGCCCTCGAAGGTATGCAGGGAAAAACTGCCGGTGTGGATATTACTTCCAGCCAGCGTCCTGGTGAAGTAGGCGATATCAATATCCGTGGTGTACGCTCTATCAAAGCAGAACAAAGTCCGCTTTATGTAGTTGATGGTATGGTTATCCAAAATGGCGGTATTGAAAATATTAACCCTTCAGACATTGAGTCTATTGACATTTTAAAAGATGCTTCCGCTACCGCCATTTATGGTTCACGTGGTGCAAATGGGGTTATCTTGGTTACAACTAAAAAAGGTAAGGAAGGAAGAGTTACTCTAAACTATTCCGGATCTGTTACATTTGAAACGTTACACGATGTAACTGACATGATGTCGGCCAGCGAATGGTTGGATTATGCCCGTCTAGCAAAATACAACATGGGAGCATACGGTAACAGAGACGCTGCTTTTGCTCCAAGTTATGAGGCAGACCGTTTGGCTTTCGGTGGTGTAGCTGCTTCTTGGGCAAACATAGACCAAGCATGGTCAAACGGAAACTATGACCCATCGAAAGTAGGCTCATACAACTGGACTGACCATGGCAAACAAACCGGCATCATACACGAACATACATTGAGCGCATCAGGTGGTTCTGACAAATTCCAAGGTTACGCCTCATTCGGTTACCTGAATCAAAAAGGAACTCAGCCTGGACAAGCCTACGAACGCTATACACTAAAAGTGTCATTTGACGCTAATCCCGTAGAATTCTTTAAAATGGGAGCCTCTGTCAACGGTTCATATGCCGACCAGGATTATGGTTATAATTTCTCCAAATCAGTCACCGGTGCCGGAGACTTTTATGGAGCATTGCGCAGCATGCTCCCTTGGACAGTACCTTACGATGCCAACGGTGATTATATTCGCCTTCCAAATGGTGATATCAACATCATCAATCCCATTCGTGAATTGGATTACAATACTAACCAGCGTCGTACGTTCCGTGCCAATGCCAGCATGTATTCTCAGATAGATTTTGGCAAAATATGGGAACCATTGGAAGGCTTGAGCTATCGCATCCAATTTGGTCCTGAATTCCAATTTTACACATTAGGTATTGCCAATGCAGCCGAAGGTATCAATGGTGACGGTAATAACAAAGCCCAGTACAAAAATGAACAAAAGCGTTCTTGGACATTGGATAACTTGATTTACTATAACAAGACAATCAAAGACCATAGCCTTGGTTTGACATTGATGCAGTCGGCTTCCAAATATCATTATGAAATGGGAGATATGACTGCTACCAACGTAGCTTCTTCTAAAGAATTATGGTACAATCTGCATTCGGCCGGAAGCTTGAGTGGTTTTGGTACCGGTTTAACTGAAAGCCAAATGACTTCTTACATGGCTCGTATGAACTATGGTTTCAAAGATCGCTATTTGCTGACTGCATCTGTTCGCTGGGACGGTAGTTCCGTACTAGCTCCCGGACACAAATGGGCAACATTCCCTTCTGCCGCTTTGGCATGGCGCATTGACCAAGAAGATTTTATGAAAGATATTAATTGGATTAGCCAATTAAAGCTTCGTTTGGGATTCGGTGTTACTGGTAATGCGGCTATTGACCCTTATTCTACTAAAGGAGCTATTCAGTCACTCTATTATCAATGGGGAAGTGAAAGCCCATCTATCGGCTATCTTCCGTCTGATGTTTCTGCAAAGAATCCTAGTAAAATGGCCAATAACGAACTGACCTGGGAAAAGACGACTCAATATAATGTCGGTATTGATTATGGCTTCTTAAACAATCGTATCAGCGGTAGCGTTGATGTGTACAAGACCAAAACCAAGGACTTGTTACTAGATATGACCATTCCTTCACTGACTGGATATGTTTCCACACTAGCTAATGTTGGAAAAACATCGGGTTGGGGTATTGATTTACAACTGAATGCTATTCCTGTGCAAACCAATGATTTTACCTGGAATACCACACTGACTTGGTCTATGGACCGCAGCCAAATTGATGCCTTGGCAAACGGAAACACAGAAGATGTAAACAACCGTTGGTTCGTAGGCGAAGAAATCGGAGTCTATTATGACTATGTATATGACGGTATCTGGAAGACCTCAGAAGCTGAACAGGCAGCCAAATATGGTCGCAAGCCAGGACAAATCAAAGTGAAAGACTTAAACAATGACGGTTCTATCGACGCAACTAATGACCGTCAAATTGTTGGTAAAGAACGTCCTCGTTGGACAGGAGGATGGAATAACACTTTCAGCTATAAGAATTTGGAACTATCTTGCTTTATCATCACCCGTATGGGATTCGATGTGCCACAAGGTGCCGCTACATTGGATGGGCGCTACATGCAACGTAAGTTAGACTATTGGGTAGCCGGAAGCAACGAAGACGCAGTATACTATTCTCCAGGATCAAACGGCGAGGCAGCTGATACCTATAATTCTTCAATGAATTATCAGGACGGTTCTTACATCAAGGTACGTAATATTTCATTAGGTTACAATTTCACAAGCAAACAACTGAAAAATACAGGTTTGAGTAATTTAAAAGTATATGTACAGGCCATGAATCCTTTCTCTATTTATAAAGCATGCGACTGGTTAGATACAGATTTGCTGAACTATGATAACAATACTAAAACTTTCGGTTCAGCAACGACACTGAAAAGTTTCGTCGTTGGCTTAAATGTTGGATTTTAATATATAACGGATAAAAACAAATTATCGATATGAAATTGAATCACATATTATTTTCTGCTGCCGCATGTATGGCATTAGGAAGTGCAGCATTGACTTCTTGCAGTGAGTCTTTTTTGGACGAGAACCAAATTAATGCATACGATACCGATTATTTCAAGACACAAGAAGGTATTGATGATTTGGTAAATGGCGCCTATCTAATGCTGAAAACCAAATTTAACTATCAATGGGGATACTTGGTTTATTGCGAAGGAACGGATGAGTTTACAGATGGCAACAATACAGCTGCACACTATAACCACTACGGACAATCACTAAATTCAGGTGAAACCACCGGAATCAAGCCCATTTGGGACAACTTGTATGGTACTATCGAACCGGCCAACTTGATTATAGCAAATGTACCGGCATTTTATAATCCACAGTCTCCTACTTATAATGCCCGTTTGGGAGAAGGATATTTCTTAAGAGGATATGGTTACTTTGAACTGGTGAAACAGTTTGGTGGAATTCCTCTGAAATTAACTCCTTCGACAGGAGTGGAAACCTATTTCACCCGCAATAGTGAAGAAGAAGTATATGCACAAATCATTGCCGACTTGGAGGAAGCCTACAAGTTATTGCCCGAAAAGCCGGAGCAAACTGGACGCATCACGAAGTCAGCAGCCGCCCACTTCCTAGCCAAGGCGCATTTATTCCGTGCTTCTGAACTGTATTCTAGCTGGAATACACAATACGTAGCCGCTGACCTAGATGCGGTAATTAAGTACGGACAGGAAGTGGTAAGTGCACACCCCTTATGCAATGACTTTGTAGAATTATGGGATTACACAGCACCTAACGGTGCTAACGAAACAGTATCGGAAGTAGTATTGGCAGCACAGTTCTCTAACGATGAATCCACCTGGGGACGATATGGTAACCAAATGCACTTATGCTTTCCTTCAGTTTATCAAGATATGAATGGAACGAACCGTGACATTTCCGGTGGCCGTGAATTCTGTTATGTAAGTGCGACCCAATATACCATGGATGTATTTGACCGTGTAAACGATTCACGTTTCTGGAAATCATTCATCACCACTTATGGATGTAATAATACCAAAGGTGCACCCGATTGGACTGAAGCTGATATCAGAAGCGGCAAAGCTCCTGTTGGTGTAAGTGCAGGAGACAAGCGTTTTACAGGAGGTGAACTGGGCATCAAGTATATTGTCAACAATCCGGGAGATACTCGCTACGAAGACTATGAATTTGGTGACAAAAATGTAAAAGTGACCAAGAACAATGTCATTGAGGCTCCTCACACGTTTGTCCGTTACTTCAAGGGAGAAACTCACAACTGGAATACTGACATTTCCAATCTGACTGGCAACTGGTATCAGGTGATTCCCCATAAGCGTTCAGTCGCTTTGTCTAAATATCGTGACGGATCACGTAATTCGATCGCTTCACAGTTTGGTACGCGTGATGCCATTATAGCCCGTTCCGCTGAAGATGTGTTAATGATAGCCGAAGCCTATATCCGTAAAGGTGAATCCTCTTATCCACAGGCCATTGAATGGATAAACAAACTCCGTACCCGTGCCGGGTATGCTGAAGGTGAAGACCGAAGTAAACACGTAGATGGCGGACAGTCTTACAAGAACAATTCATATTGTACAGGAAAAGGTGGAGGTTACTCGGCTGAAGGAGCTGTTTATTGGGAAATCAACACCTATTATGAGTCTAATAATATGGAAGGTCAGGAAACTACAGCTTCCACCAAATCAGTTATGACCTTGAACAGTGTGGAAGACGTGTACAATTCACAAGTAGACATCCCGATCTATGAAAAATTGGGTTGTGGCTCCAATGCAGAAAAGATGATGTGTTTTTTACTGAACGAACGTACCCGTGAACTTTGCGGTGAAATGTTACGTTGGGAAGATTTAGCCCGTACAAAGAGCCTGAATGACCGTTGGCATGCGTTTAACGATGGAGTAAGTCGTGGCTTGGGTGAATTCAATCCTCAGGTTCATTATTATCGTCCACTACCACAATCATTCTTGGACGGAATTACCAATGAAAACGGTGGAACATTAACTAATGAAGAAAAAAGTGCCATGCAGAATCCGGGATATTAAACCGTAATATATCACTGATAATATATGGACCTCTTCATCTATATGCTTTAGATTTAGAGGTCCATTATTGTTTTTCAGATAAGGATTATGCGCTTTTATGCCTATACCTTTAAAAATTAGTAACCTTTCGTTAGAAGTTCTCGTATAATATCATCTAAAATATAAACATAACTCGTCAAATAAAATCCAAAACTGGAATTGTACAGAAATTGGCAATTCTCCCTATTATAAAAGATATCCAAAGCACGCACCGGAGATATGTCAAGACATTCGGCTAATAACATAACAATGCGAGAAATCTTATTCCATAATAAAAGATCTTTCATCTCCTCCTTATTTTTATTATAGATTTATACACTCATCATATCCATGGCTGCTGGCCATTCCTGCTTTCCACGATGAAATCAAGCCATGATTTATCATATGAATTAAAAGAAAGCATACAATAACCAAAGTTCAAGGTAGCATCCCTATCAAAAGAATAGATATTCAGACAAAGAGAACTTTGATTCTTTTGCAGTTAACAAATAATATTCACCCATTCTTGAGTCTAATCTATCAATTGTATCATGTACTTTACACAAATGGCTTCACTATAGATGGAATCGATATCCGTGCATTGGAATATATACCCAGTTCCGATGGCATAGATATTGATTCGTCCAATGATATACTGATTACTTCCACCCGCATTGAGGCACATGATGATTGCATCTCCATCAAATCCGGACGAGACGAAGACGGACGCAGAGTAGGACGTCCCAGTGAAAACATTCTGATAGGAAACTGTCATTTTGCATACGGTCATGGTGGAGTGGCTATGGGCAGTGAAATATCAGGCGGCATACGCAATGTGACCATACGTTCCTGCCTGATGGATAACGAAAACTGGAGCCCCTTACGTTTTAAAAGTCAGCCCAGCCGCGGCGGAACTGTGGAAAATATCACTTTTGAAGATATTACCATCAAAGGAGCGCGCAGTATCTTTGATATCAATATGGAATGGCGTATGGTTCCTCCGCTTTCACCTGCACATTATCCGCTGACCAGTTTGCGCAATATCCATTTCAAGAATATAAATGGAGAAGCACAATCAGCAGGAACCATGTATGGTTTTAAAGAGGCTCCATTCGGAAATGATACATTCTTTTTTGAGAATTGCCATATCAAAGCTCAAAAAGGATTAAGCATCTCAAATGTGGCCAATGTTAATTTTAAAGGTTTGGAACTAGAGATAAAAGAAGGAGAAAAGATTTATGAACGGTCTGCAAATAAAGACAAATAGCCCAATAAGAACACTGATAAATAAAAAATACACTCGAAATGCGTACACATGCATAATATTCAAGGAAGATGTACACATTTCCATTGTAGGAAATCCCAGACCATCCTATTTTTGCGCTACCATTAAAACACTAAAACAACATGATGAAGAAAAAATTAATACTATCATTCTTTTTTGTTGCATTAGGTTTTGGAGTTGTAAAAGCACAAGACTTGCCGGACAAAAAAGAAACGTTGAAGACTGTTACAAAAGTCAATGATTACTTCATGAAGAAGTATGCCGATTATCGTACTCCTTCTTTTGTAAAAAATGTAACCCGTCCCAGTAATATCTGGACACGCGGAGTATATTATGAAGGATTAATGGCTCTTTACTCCGTCTATCCACGCGATGACTATTATAAATACGCTGTCGATTGGTCAAATTACCACGAATGGGGATTCCGCAACGGTACCACCACTCGCAATGCTGATGATTACTGTGCCAGCCAGACTTACATTGATTTATATAACATTTGTCCCGATCCGGAAAGAATCCGTAAGGTCAAAGCCAATATAGATATGCTGGTCAACACTCCTCAAGTAAATGATTGGTGGTGGATTGACGCCATCCAAATGGGAATGCCTGTATTTGCCAAACTGGGAAAATTGACCGGAGAACAAAAATATTTCGACAAAATGTGGGATATGTATGAATATACCCGTAACAAACATGGTGAAAATGGCATGTACAACCAAAAAGAAGGTTTGTGGTGGAGAGACCAAGACTTTGATCCCCCTTACAAAGAACCTAACGGTAAGAATTGCTATTGGAGTCGTGGTAATGGATGGGTATATGCAGCACTGGTACGTGTATTGGATGAAATTCCTACTGATGAAAAACATCGCGCCGACTATATCAATGATTTCCTGACCATGAGTAAAGCTATCAAAAATTGCCAACGTACTGATGGTTTTTGGAATGTAAGTATGCATGACGAATCAAACTTCGGAGGTAAAGAAACCAGTGGCACCGCTTTATTTGTATATGGCATGGCATGGGGGGTACGTAACGGACTGTTGGACAGAAAAGAATACCTGCCAGTCTTGTTGAAAGCATGGAATGCTATGGTGAAGGATGCCGTTCACCCTAACGGCTTCCTAGGACTTGTACAAGGAACCGGAAAAGAACCGAAAGACAGTCAACCTGTCACATACGATAAAGTACCCGATTTTGAAGATTTTGGAGTAGGATGTTTCCTGCTTGCCGGAAGTGAAATTTACAAATTAAATTAATAATATGATTGGTTAGTGAATCGATTTTTCATAGACTATGATTTAAAGGTTAGATTTAGGTTAAGTAAAAAGGAGCGACTGTGAAGCCGCTCCTTTTTGTTCTATCAATCATACGTTTTCAATCAGTAATAGAAAATACCAATACTCCTGCTGTAGGAATTACCGGCTCTCCTATCAACACTTTGGCTCCCGAAGGAAGTACGAAATTATAAGGTTTATCTGTATAATTCAGTACAATCCCCATACCATTGCGGTACTCTAAAGTAACACCGTATGGTAAATCCATCACAGGAATATTCAATTGCGCATATAGTTTCTTCAAAATATCTTTCTCCAATAATCCGTCCGTACTATCCACTCCCACGTAAGTAACAGTACCTTTTCCCAACTTACGAGTAGTGACTGCCGGTTTTCCTTCATAAAATTCCTGTGTATAAGTAGCCCATACTTGTGAATCCTTACCCGATTTCAATATCTCTCCCCAAGTATTCCACGTATATTCTTTTCCATCCATCCGTAATTTGCCCGGTTCTTCAGGAAGTAATAAATCATAAAACTCCATTTCATTACCGGTCAGTTCATTTATCATGGAACCGAAAGGAGCTTCGGGTAAACGTCCATGGCGGTCTTTTTGGGCTGTACGGCAAGTTAAGACCAAATTACCACCCTTCTTTACATAATCAGTCCATCTGTCTACCAATGCCTTGTCAGCCAATTGATAAGCCGGAGCTATGATCACAGGATAAGAGGAGAACTCCTTGCTTTCATTGATAAAATCTACGGGCGCGCCAAAAGATTTCAACGTGCGATAATATTTCTCAATATGCCCTAATGTATTCCATGTACGATTTTGCTTCTGGCGCTCAATGCTCCATGAATTTTCATGATTAAAAAGAATGGCAGTACGACGCGCCAAATAATCGGCCGGTTTCACCTCACGAGCTGCAACCTGTCCCCGCAGCTGTCTGATTTCTTTCATGAACTGCTCATATTCACGTCCACCGGGAGTTACCGTTGTTCCGTCTGTACCTACAATGCCGTAGTGATATTGTTCCGTGCCATACAGAGGCTGGCGATAACGATAAGTACAGATAAAGTCGCCTCCACCGGCAAATACGCTCCACATCCATAAACGGATAGCTCCGGGCAGCGGTTGAGGATTGATACTCCCCCAATTCACCTGCCCTGGCTGAAGTTCCATTACTCCATAAGTACCTTGTATGGGTCTGAAAAAGTCATTGGCAAAAGCAATACGCAACGGATTTCCCACTCGATATCCGCGACGGCCGATCCCTTCATTGTCTCCATACACCATATAGCGAGTATAACTTTGAAAATCAAGTGCAGGGCTGCCACCTATATGTCCTTCCTCATAATTAGGAATATAGTTAGTAGTCACCCATTGGTTCTTTGCATATTTTTTAATCAACAAACATTGTTCATTCAAAAAGTCGTTTGTCTGACTGGCAGCAAAACGGCGGTAATCCAAAATCTGATGATGATTCATAAACATCTGGGCAGTTTTAGGAAGAGTTATTTCATCAAAAGAAGAATAAACCTCACTCCAAAAAGCCGTTCCCCAGGCATCATTCAATGCTTTAATGTCATGATGATATTTTTCACGTAAAAAATCCCGGAAAGCCAGTTCGGCTTTCGGATTATAATCAAATTGTACGGCCGGCTCATTATCGAGCTGCCAGCCGATTATTCTGGAATCATTTCCATAATGCTGAGCTAACTTCTCTATCATTTTATAAGCCAGTTCTCTATAAACGGGAGAAGCAAAAGAAGCATGTTGACGTGCTCCGTGATCAAGCACGGTACCATTTTCATTTTTAATCAAAATTTCAGGGTATTTACGGCTCAGCCATACCGGTGGAGTTGCCGTAGAAGTACACATAATGACTTTCAAATCATATTTGGCAGCCAAAGCCACCGCTTTATCCAACCAGGCAAAATCATATTTTCCCTCTTCCGGTTCCAATTGCGCCCAAGCAAATTCCGCGAAATGGGTGAATTCAAAACCCAAATCGTGCATCTGTTTAAAATCTCTCTCCCATTGACTCTCATCCCAATGCTCAGGATAATAATAAGCACCGGTCAAGGTCAAATCCTTGTCTTTAAACCAAGGCTGTTGTGCAAAAAGTCCTCCGGCCAAAGAACAAGCCAAAAGAACGGTCACAAATCGTTTTTTCATGATAAAATAGTAATTTAATAGATTTTCCATTCCCATAATCCGGCTGCACCTTTATCTATGTGCAAACGCAAATAACGTACTTTATCTCCCACCGTTACCACATGAGGTGAACATGCCTTCACCTCTTTTACTCCGGCACAAGGTTGCCAATTAGTACCATCATTGGATTTTTCGAGATGCCAGGCATGGCCTTCAGCAGGGTGTACAAAGGCAAATTGACACTCCGTTACCTGCATGGCTTCACCCAAATCCACCATCAGCCAAGGATGATCATCATTTGTTTCTGCCATCCAGCGTGTTCCATTAGACCGGTCGCCTGCATTTCCAGGGTGATATATATGTGTGCGTTCCACCTTGACAAGCGAAGTTTTATCAGCCAAAGGACAATTAGGCTGAGTTTCTATTTCAACCTTAGAAGTACGGGGAGAACGTATGCTGGATGCACTGAAAGAAGCTTTCAGCGCCTTTTTTTCGCGCTGTTCCTGGCTGACAGCCAAGTAACCAACTCCCTTTTCATCAGGAACAAGTGTCTTTATAGTGCCATCCTCATTAAATTCCATCCGATTGGCATATACTTGGCGGGTAGTTCCTCCGTCACCGTACTCCAGATATACGAAAATATAATCGTCTGTTTCTTCATTATAAAATACATTCCCATGTCCCGGCCCCCAAACATTATCGGCAATGGATGAAAAAAGAAAAATATCATTGCCTTCGGGCTTTTCAAAGCCCGACAAAGGGGACTGCCGGCTCATCATGTAAGCATTTACATAATTCTGATTCCCTCTCAAAGTATAGATGTAATAATAAATACCTTTACGTTTAAACATAACCGGCCCTTCCGAATACCCTTGACGAGCCGTACTCATCACAACAGTATCACCGGTTAAATGCTGCCAATCGTCAGTCATACGGGCAGCCATCCGGCGGCGCCAGAATAAATAAGCAGTTCCATCATCATCCACAAAAGGTTCCCCATCTATATCCGGAGCAATACAAGATTGATCAAACCCATCCAAAGAATGAGAAGATATAGAATTACGTCCGGCAAAAAGGAAAGGACCTTCGGGACGGTCGGACTTCAGCACATAGGTACGTGCATTCTCATCCGGTTTTACAAAAGTGGTATAAAGATAATATTCACCATTCTTCTCCACTACTCTGCCGGGTGCCCAATAACGAAAATATCCCGTCTTTTTCTCTCCTTTGGCATTGACATATTCATGTCCTTTATGCCAATCGAATCCCACAATATGTGATCCGTCAAAACTCCAGTTTACAAAATCTTTAGATTTCCATACCACAGGAGTTCCTGCTTGTGACAATCCTTTATCAATATCAGTAGTACCATAAAGATAATAAGTATCACCAAATTTGGATAAAGAAGGATCAGCGATATTATCCGGAATAAGAGGATTGAAGTGATGGATACGAAGCAATTTATCAAGTACAGCCTTCTCTACGGTAAAAGCAGTTCCGTGACGGGTTCCTTTTGGAAAAGATACACGGTCAGATACATCTTCCCATGTCTTTCCATGATCACGACTGCAAACAGCTCCATATTGATGATTACGGTATTTATCAAAATAGACATAAAGAGCATCATCTACAAAAAGTGGCGCAGGTCCCTCACACCAATAATTTCCTGTAATGGAAGGAGAAACGGTAGTAGGAAATCCATCCTCTATCCGTGTTGTCCGTGTTATTCTCAAATTCTTCTCTGCCGGCAACGAGTTTTCATTCTTCACCACCATAATCAAGTCTTTCATCACCGGATCGCGTACAATAGCTGCATCAATCACACTGAAATCGGGATTAAAGAACAGTTTGGTTTCAGAAAATGTATTAAAATCCTTCGTCGTAACATAGTAAATACGATGGTTCAGCCCTTTCTCACTCTCAATGACCGGCACTTCCTTGTGACGTCCGGGAATGGTCGTTGCCCAAAAAATATAATAAGTTTGCGAAGGTTCATCATAAAACAATTCAGGTGCCCAGCAATTATGTGCAGCAGGCTCATGCATCATTACCGGAATAGAACGCTGCTCACTCCAATGGATTAAATCGGGAGAAGAGGCGTAACCTATAATCCGGTCTGTCCAACTGGAAGTCCACACCATGTGAAAGGTTCCGTCCGGCGCCTGACAAATACTAGGGTCACGCATCAGACGATCCTTCCCGACCGTAGGTATCAAGAAAGATTTTCCATGATTCAGAGGAGTCCATGTCAGCCCATCCAAACTATAAGCCAAATGAAGACCGTCCCGACTGTCATTAATGAAATAAGAGAACAAATAAGCCGTATCACCGGCAAATAATCCGGCAACCGTTCCTAACAAGCAGAGCAAACTGAATAATCGTTTTTTCATGTATACAATGATTTAATTGTGAGTATACAAAGATAAAAAGAGATTTGGACTTTTTTCTGCACATACAAGGCATATCCATGTAAAATCGTACAAATATATCGCACATTACCCCTATTTTATACGAATTTCCATCTATATGTACTTCTTTCTATTTACATGCAGATGAAAAGACCTTAATTTAGCAACATCAAATTCAAAGTAAAAAGATACTATGAAAAAAACGTTATTGACAATCTGCCTAGTATGGATGTGCTTCTCGTTAAGCGCACAAAAAATTATTGACTTATCCGGAAAATGGTCATTCAGTATAGACCGTCAGGATAATGGAGAAAAGGAAAAATGGTTCAGCCACACTTTGAATGACTTCATCAACCTGCCCGGTTCCATGCCCGAGAAACTGAAAGGTGATGAGGTTACCGCAAAGACCCAATGGACAGGCAGTCTCTATGACAGTTCCTACTATTATAATCCATACATGGAAAAATACCGTAAAGAAGGTAATATTAAATTTCCATTCTTTCTGACTCCCGACAAACATTATGTAGGAGCTGCTTGGTATCAGAAAGAGGTGAATATACCTGCCGACTGGAAAGGTGAACGTATTTTGTTGTTCCTGGAACGTCCCCATATAGAAACAACCGTATGGGTGAACGGACAAAAGACAGGAATTCAGAATAGTCTTTGTGTTCCCCATCAATATGATATAACCCGTTATGTCCGTCCCGGAAAATGTACTATCACCATCCGGGTGGATAATCGTATCAAAGAAATCAATGTCGGACCGGATTCGCACAGCATAACCGACCAGACCCAAGGAAACTGGAACGGCATTGTAGGACGCATCTGTCTGCAAACGACTCCGAAAACATATTTCGATGATATTCAAATATATCCGGAACCGGAACAAAAACTGGCACGTGTCAAAGTCGTCATCAAAGGTACAGGCACTGCAAAAGTAAAATTATCAGCAGAGAGCTTCAATACGGATAAAAAGCATATAGTTCCCGCCATACAACAAGAAATCAAACTCAACAAAGGAGTGACGGAAACAGAAATGGTATTACCTATGGGGAATGATATGCTGCTATGGGATGAATTTCATCCGGCCCTGTACAAACTGAAAGCAGAAGTCACCAATGGGAAAAAAACTGAGATAAAGGAAATACAATTCGGTATGCGCCGATTTGAAATCAAAGGTAAATGGTTTTATGTAAACGGGCGCAAAACCCAGCTTCGCGGAACAGTTGAAAACTGTGACTTCCCGTTGACCGGTTACGCCCCGATGGATGTAGAAAGTTGGGAACGGGTATTCCGTATCTGTCGCAGTTATGGACTGAATCATATGCGTTTCCATTCATTCTGTCCTCCCGAAGCCGCTTTTATAGCTGCCGACCGAGTAGGATTCTATCTGCAACCCGAAGGTCCGAGCTGGCCCAATCATGGTCCCAAATTAGGTTTGGGACAACCTATTGACAAATATCTGATGGACGAAACCATCGCATTAACCAAAGAATATGGCAACTATGCCTCCTATTGCATGTTGGCATGCGGAAACGAACCTAGCGGACGCTGGGTAGAATGGGTGACCAAGTTCGTAGAATATTGGGAAAAGAAGGATCCCAGACATGTATATACCGGAGCATCGGTAGGCAACGGATGGCAATGGCAACCTCGCAACCAATATCATGTAAAGGCTGGGGCACGTGGCCTGACCTGGTCCAAGAAACAACCGTCCACCCAAGACGACTATCGTTTCCAAAATCATCTTGACACCGTGAGACAGCCCTACGTATCCCATGAAACAGGTCAATGGTGCGCTTTCCCCAATTTCAATGAAATACGTAAATATACAGGCGTCAATAAAGCCAAGAACTTCGAGATTTTCAAAGACATTCTGGCTGACAACCACATGAACGACCAAGCCCATCTATTTATGATGGCCAGCGGAAAGTTGCAAGCCCTTTGTTACAAATATGAAATAGAAAAGACACTCCGCACGCCTGATTATGCCGGTTTCCAATTATTGTCACTGAACGATTATTCGGGTCAGGGAACTGCACTGGTAGGTGTTCTCGATGTTTTCTTTGAAGAAAAAGGATATATCAACTCCGCAGAATGGAGACGTTTCTGCTCACCTACAGTTCCACTGATGCGTACAGATAAATTTGTATATAATAACAAGGAAATTTTAAAGGCGGATATTGAAATCGCTCATTTTGGTGCCGAGGCATTAAAACAAGCAGAAATTGTATATACGTTAAAAGACGAATATGGCAAAGTATATGCGCAAGGCACATTGGCAACACAAGACATTCCTGTCGGAAATTTAAATCGCACGGGTAGTCTTGAGTTTCCGCTCACTGACATCCAAGAGGCTAAAAAGCTGAATCTGGAAATACGCATTATGGGAACAGAAGCTGTAAATGACTGGAATTTCTGGGTTTATCCCGCTCAAGTGACAATAGCCGAAGGAAAAGGAAAAGTATACACTACCGACACCTTGGATTCGAAAGCCCTGGAAATTCTTCAGAATGGTGGAAATGTGCTTATTACAGCTGCGGGCAAAGTGAGTTATGGTAAAGAAGTGGTCCAGCAATTCACTCCTGTATTCTGGAACACCTCCTGGTTCAAAATGCGTCCTCCTCATACCACAGGTATCTTAGTGAACCCCAAACACCCGTTATTCCGTCAGTTTCCGACAGAATATCACAGCAATCTGCAATGGTGGGAACTGCTGAATCGTGCTCAAGTGATGCAATTCACCCACTTTCCACCCGCTTTCCAACCTACGGTTCAAAGCATCGACACTTGGTTTATAAGCCGCAAGATAGGTATGTTATTCGAAGCCAATGTATTAAATGGGAAAGTGCTCATGACAAGCATGGACATTACCTCCCAGCCAGAGAAACGCATTGTAGCCCGTCAGATGCATAAAGCCATTTTGGATTATATGAATTCGGACCAGTTCCGTCCGCAATTTACTGTAACGCCTCAACAAATCAGTGAGTTGTTCACAAAAACAGCCGGTGATATCAAATCTTATACCAATGACTCTCCGGATGAACTAAAACCGAAAATCAATTAATAACAATCTATATCAATCATGAAACAGATAGCCCTATTAGCTCTTGGACTTTTAGCGACATTAGGAGTCGAAGCACAAACTTACAAATTCGATTTTACCACAGGTAAAAAAACTAAAGACGGTTATACCAAAATAACTCCCGCCGACAGATACTCGGAGGAAAAGGGATACGGATATGACAGACAGCCCTCTCCGGAAGGTAAAAGTACAGCTCCATTCTTTTTCTCTGTTACGGTTCCCGATGGAAACTACCATGTCACAGCCGTGATAGGAAACAAACGCGCTGCCGGAGAAACAACAGTGCGAGGAGAATCACGCCGCCTTTTCTTCGAAAATGTGAAGACAAAAAGAGGGGAGTTAAAACCTTGTACATTTGTGATCAACAAGCGCAACACACATATTTCGGAAAAAGAAAATGTGCGCATCAAACCGCGTGAACGCCAAAAATTGAACTGGGATGACAAACTAACCTTGGAATTCAACGGGGATGCACCCCAATTGTCCGAACTGATTATTGAGAAAGTAAATAATGTACCCACCGTATTCCTATGCGGTAACTCCACGGTAGTAGACCAGGACAATGAACCTTGGGCAAGCTGGGGACAAATGATTCCCCGCTTCTTCAATGACAGCATTTGTTTTGCCAATTATGCAGAATCCGGCGAAAGCGCCAATACTTTCATCGGTGCAGGACGACTGAAAAAGGCATTGACACAAATGAAACCCGGAGATTATATTTTTATGGAATTCGGTCACAACGACCAAAAGCAAAAAGGTCCCGGTAAAGGAGCTTATTATTCATTTATGACCAGCTTGAAAACATTCATTGATGAGGCAAGGGCACGAGGAGCCTATCCTGTACTGGTAACCCCGACACAACGCCGCAGTTTCGATGAAAACGGGAAAATCAGAGATACTCACGAAGATTATCCCGAAGCAATGCGCTGGTTGGCTGCCAAAGAAAACGTTCCTTTGATCGATCTCAACGAAATGACCCGTACCCTCTATGAAGCAATGGGAGTGGAACCTTCCAAAAAGGCATTCGTACATTATCCTGCCGGAACCTATCCGGGACAAAACAGGGTATTGGCAGATAATACCCACTTCAATCCTTACGGAGCTTATCAAATCTCCAAATGTATCATTGAAGGGATAAAGAAAGCGGGATTACCTATCGCTAACTATTTACGCAGCGACTATTCCGGTTACAACCCTGCACATCCGGATGCTTTGGACAGTTTCAAATGGAATGACAGCCCGTTTACAGAAATTGAAAAGCCGGACGGCAATTAATTTAAAAGTAGGAACAAATGAACAACAAAACATTATTATTAACCCTATCATTTACCTTAGGTACCCTCTTTACCAATGCCCAATCCCTCCCCGGATTCCAATGGGGAGAAGGGATGGGAACTCCTGACCTTTCGTGGACTGCCCAAGTAGGAGCCAAAACCTATCCGAAGGGAAAAATATTCCAAGCAGCCGATTACGGATTGAAAAATGACAGCACCCGGTTAAGCACTGCCGCCCTGCAGAAAGCCATTGACGAATGCCACCGTTCCGGAGGGGGAACAGTGGAAGTAGCCCCGGGATACTACCGGATTGGTGCCATCTACCTGAAAAGTAATGTAAACCTCCACCTCAGCCAAGGTACGACGCTGATAGCCAGCGAGGATATTGATTTATACCCCGAAATGCGCTCCCGCGTGGCAGGTATCGAAATGGTATGGCCCTCGGCAGTCATCAATATTCTGAATGCGGAAAACGCAGCTATCAGCGGAGCAGGTACGTTGGATTGCCGTGGAAAAATATTCTGGGATAAATATTGGACCATGCGGAAGGATTACGAGAAACGCAAACTGCGGTGGATTGTGGACTACGACTGCAAACGCGTAAGAGGTATGCTCATCTCGAACAGCCGCCATATAACACTGAAAGACTTTACCTTGATGCGTACCGGATTTTGGGGTTGCCAGGTGCTATATTCCGACCAATGTACCTTGAACGGACTGAAAATCAATAATAACGTAGGGGGGCATGGTCCCAGTACGGATGGTATTGACATTGATTCCAGCACCAATATCCTGATTGAAAACTGCGAAGTAGATTGCAACGATGACAATATCTGCCTGAAAGCCGGAAGGGATGCCGACGGCCTGCGCGTAAACCGCCCCACAGAAAATATCATTGTTCGTGGATGCATTGCACGTAAAGGTGCGGGACTGATTACCTGCGGCAGCGAAACTTCAGGCTGCATCCGAAATGTATTGGGATATAACCTCCAAGCATACGGAACCTCTTCCACCCTCCGTCTGAAATCTGCCATGAACCGCGGTGGAACCGTAGAAAATATCTACATGACCCAAGTGACAGCAGACCATGTCCGCCATGTACTGGCAGCGGACCTGAACTGGAACCCCAGCTATAGTTATTCTACCTTACCGGCTGAATATGAAGGTAAGGAAATTCCCGAACATTGGAAGGTTATGCTGACTCCTGTCACACCTAAAGAAAAAGGATATCCGCATTTCCGTAATGTATGGCTCAGCGATGTAAAAGCTACTAATGTGCAAACCTTTATCACCGCTGCCGGCTGGAATGAGGAACTGCCTTTGCAGAATTTCCATATTTCCGGCATAAAAGCCAAGGTAAATAAAGCAGGAAGCATTATCTTTACCGAAGACTTCCACCTGGAAGATGTCCGGTTACAAGTAGAAGACAGCAGCCGTGTGGAAGAAAAAAACAATAAGAACGCACAAATCGATATCAGCTATGAAAACAACATGGAATTATAGCCGGCGGTTACTTCCGTTCTTTCTCTGTATGCTGTTGTCTGTCTTTGGCAACAAGGCCCAGACTCTTCCCTTCCGTTTATCCAAAGGTGCGGGAACTTTCCGTCTGGGAGTGGTTTGCGGCAATGAAAGTTGCTGGCTGGACCAATGCAGTGTCAAGAAAAAGGGACAGGCTTATACCATTAAAGATAAATTATGGAAAGAAGGTGAAATAAAGCTGACTGTATGTCCATTGACGGATAGTAATGGTTTTATCATGGAGGTTTCGGGTGAGCGATTACCCGAAGAGCTCAAACTTTGCTGGGCTTTCGGTGCATGCGACGGTGCAGACGACTCTGCCGTAACAGACAACAGTATTCCGGCAGCCTCCTGCTTCCATAATGTATTCAGTATAGAAGGAAACGCTTTTACTACCTATTATGGTGAAAGCATGAAACTGAGAACGGTTCATGGGGTATCTCCCATCGGTTCCGAAATTCGTCTGTCCGACGGACATAAACAAGCATCCCCGCTTGCTTTATTCAACTCCGGTAAAAAGACAGATGCCCCCGTCATCTCTGCCCTATGCCCGTGGAAACCGCAAGAAAAGCTCTACTTTTGTTTCTACCAACGAGGCGATTATAATTATTTCATGCTACCCGGATTATTCGGGAAAGAACATAAAACCCGATCAAAATGAAACGATTGTATCCATACCTGTTCTTCCTTTTCCTATGCCTGTCCGCCCAGGCACAGGAATTCAAGGTGTACCAGTTTCCGGCAGATAAGGTTCCTGCCATAGATGGCAATACCCACGACTGGGATTGCGTACCGGCTGATTATAAGATAACGGAAGCAGCTTTAAAGGAAGACGAGGGAAAACATGCACAGCCGGACACTACCACATTGAAAGTCAGTGTCAAAGTAGGTTGGTGTGCAGAAACTCAGAAGTTGTATTTTCTATATGAAGCATACGATAATTATTGGCGGTTCAGTGAGAACTCCTTGAACACGGATATTTTTGAAGTAGTGGTGGATGGCGATTGTTCAGGGGGGCCGTTCATCGACCGTTTTCATCCCACAGCTCCCAAAGATGTATGGCAGGCTTGGTTCAAATTTCACGGATGCCATGCCCAGAACTATCACATCTTCACCCCGGCTCACGGCAATGACTGGTGTATGTTATGGGGTCCTCAGGTATGGCTGAAACAAAAGCCATACGCTGATTATGCCTATCAGTACTCTTTCAAGGAGGGAGAAGCGGGTAAGCTGGTATTGGAATTCTATATCACCCCCTTTGACCATGCGGATGCCGACGGTCCCGAACTATCTCGCCCTACTTTATTAAAGGAAGGAAATGAAATCGGACTATGCTGGGCGGTGATTGACTGGGATGCCCACCCTGCCTCTAAAGACGGATTCTGGAATTTATCCGATGAGCATACCATGTATGGCAATGCATCTTATTTACGTAAATTCAAACTAATGCCCATTCAGTAAAAGCAAAGACAGACCATGAAACAACTCATACTCTTCCTTTTATGCCTCAGCACATGGACAGCACAGGCAAAGATCTATAATGTAAAAGATTACGGAGCGAAAGCCGACGGTACTACCATTGATAGCCCCGCCATAAACCGGGCCATTGAGGAAGCTGCCTCCCAAGGGGGAGGAACCGTTTATTTCCCTGCGGGAGAATACGCGTGCTATTCCATACGTTTGGCCAGTCATATACATCTGTATATAGAACAAGGAGCACGGATTGTCGGCGCCTTTCCATCAGCAACGGAAGGCTATGACCCGGCAGAACCTAACGAGCATACCCGATTCCAGGATTTCGGACACAGTCATTGGAAGAACTCACTTATCTGGGGAATCGGTCTGGAAGACATCACCATCAGCGGACCGGGACTGATTTATGGCAAAGGACTCACCCGTGAGGAAAGCCGCCTGCCCGGTGTAGGCAACAAAGCCATCAGCCTGAAACTCTGCAAGAACGTGACATTGAAAGACTTCTCTTTGTTGCAGTGCGGTCATTTCGGTCTGCTGGCTACAGGAGTAGATAATCTGAGTATTCTGAACGTGAAAGTAGATACCAACCGGGACGGTTTTGACATAGACTGCTGCAAAAATGTCCGCATCAGTCATTGTACAGTCAACGCTCCCTGGGATGATGCTATCGTGCTTAAAGCGTCCTACGGATTAGGCTATTTCAAGGATACGGAAAATGTAACCATCTCCGATTGTTTCGTCAGCGGATACGACCGTGGCAGTGTATTGGATTGCACTTGGCAAAGGGACGAGCCCCAGGCGCCGGACCACGGATTTGTAACCGGGCGTATCAAACTAGGGACAGAATCCAGCGGTGGTTTCAAAAACATATCCATCACCAACTGCATTTTCGAGCGTTGTCGCGGACTTGCCCTGGAAACAGTGGACGGTGGCAAACTGGAAGATATCGTCATCAGTAACATCACGATGCGCGATATTGTCAACGCCCCTATCTTCCTGCGGTTAGGAGCCCGGATGCGCAGCCCGCAAGGAACGCCCGTGGGCACAATGAAACGCATCCTCATCAGCCACGTCAATGTATTTAATGCCGACTCGCGCTACTCCTCCATTATCAGCGGAATACCGGGAGCCCTTATTGAAGATGTGACACTGAGCGATATTCATATCTATCACCAAGGAGGATATACAGAAGCCGACGGACTTCTGACTCCTCCCGAACAAGAGAAAGTATATCCTGAACCGTGGATGTTCGGAACGATTCCCGCCAAAGGTTTCTACATCCGCCACGTACGCAACATCACCTTGGACAATGTAAACTTCCATTACGAGAAAGCGGACGGACGTCCCTTGTTTGTCACGGATGATGCCAGTGATATCAGATACAGGAACATCACAGTGGATGGAAAAGAGTTCAATACAGCCAACTAATAAAAAACAAAATAGAATGAAGAGAAAATATTTATTTTTCAGTCTGTTACTGGCCGGCAGTAGCCTTTACGCACAAGAATGGCCGGCAGTGCGACCCGAAGCCCGCCCCGCCACCCGCTGGTGGTGGTTGGGAAGTGCTGTTGATGCCGCCAATCTGACCTACAATCTGGAAGAATATGCCAAAGCCGGACTGGGAGGTGTTGAAATCACTCCTATTTATGGTGTTCAAGGCAACGATAAGAATAACCTTCCTTTCCTCAGCCCGCAATGGATGAATATGTTGCAACATACTGAAGCTGAAGGAAAACGTATCGGTATTGAAGTAGATATGAACACCGGTACCGGATGGCCCTTCGGCGGTCCTCACGTGAGTATGACAGATGCTGCTACCAAAGCTATTTTTCAATCCTATCAAGTAGAGGGTGGAAAAGAAATTACGCTAGATTTGAAAGTAGAAGAAGAAAAACAACGCCCTGTAGCCACTTTAAGCCGGGTTATGGCCTATAATGCGGACAATAAGCAATGTCTTAACCTCACTTCCAAAGCGAAGAACGGACAATTACAATGGAAAGCTCCGGCAGGACATTGGAATATCATCACCTTATATATAGGCAAGACTTTCCAAAAAGTGAAACGTGCTGCTCCCGGTGGAGAAGGCTATGTGATGAACCACCTGGATAAAGGAGCCGTAAAACGCTATTTTGCCAACTTTGACAAAGCCTTTAAAGAAAACAAGACCAATTTTCCACATACTTTTTTCAATGACTCTTACGAAGTATATGGTGCTGACTGGACTCCTGATTTTCTGGAACAATTCGCCCGCCGTCGCGGCTATAAACTGGAAGAACACTTCCCTGAATTTATAGCTCAGGATCGTAATGAAACCACCGCCCGCATAGTCAGTGACTATCGCGAAACCATCTCCGATTTATTGATTGAGAATTTCAGTACCCAATGGACTAACTGGGCACACGGTCACGGCAGCATCACCCGTAACCAGGCACATGGTTCCCCTGCCAATCTGATAGATACCTATGCCTCCGTGGACATTCCCGAATGCGAAGGGTTCGGCCTGTCGCAATTCCATATTAAAGGATTGCGTCAAGATTCCCTGACACGTAAGAATGACTCCGACCTTTCCATGCTGAAATATGCTTCTTCCGCCGCCCATATCGCCGGAAAGCCCTACACGTCTTCAGAAACATTCACCTGGCTGACAGAACATTTCCGTACCTCACTTTCCCAGTGCAAACCGGATATGGATTTGATGTTCGTATCAGGTGTAAACCACATGTTTTTCCACGGAACTCCCTACAGTCCCAAAGAAGCCAAATGGCCGGGATGGAAGTTCTATGCCTCTATTGACATGTCTCCTACCAATAACATTTGGCAGGATGCTCCTGCTTTCTTTGAATATATCACCCGTTGCCAGTCTTTCCTGCAAATGGGAAAACCGGACAATGATTTTCTTGTTTATCTGCCTGTATATGATATGTGGCAGGAACAGCCGGGCCGTCTTTTGCTGTTCAGCATCCATGATATGGCAAAACGTGCCCCTAAGTTTATAGAGACCGTTCATACCATCAGCAATTGCGGCTATGACATGGATTATATCTCTGACAACTTTGTGAAAAGCACCCGTTGCGTAAATGGCAAATTACTGACCAAAGGAGGAACTTCCTATAAGGCCATCATCATTCCTGCTGTAAAACTAATGCCGTCCGAGGTACTCGGCCATTTACTAAAGCTGGCACAAGCCGGAGCTACTATCATCTTTACCGAAAACTATCCGCAGGATGTACCCGGTTATGGAAAACTGGAAGCACGCCGGAAAGGCTTTGCGCAATTACAAAAGCAACTTCCGGAAGTTGCTTCTTTCAATGAGACGGTGGCAACTCCTTATCAAAAAGGGATCATCATTACAGGAAACAACTATCAATCTGCCTTGGAAAAAAGCGGTGTTGTTCCCGAAGAGATGAAAACGCGGTATGGCTTACAATGTATCCGCCGCTCCCATGCCGATGGACATCATTATTTCATCTCCTCATTGCAGGAAAAAGGAGTAAACGACTGGATAACCTTAGCCGTTCCCGCAGAAAGTGTCATGCTGTTCAATCCGATGACGGGAGAAAAAGGGAAAGCACAAACCCGCAAGCAAGAAGGCAAAACCCAAGTACGCCTCCAACTGCATTCCGGCGAAAGTGTCATCCTGCAAACTTTCAACCATATCCTGACAGACGTTGCCGAATGGAAATACGTTCAAGAACAACCTGTCAGCCTCAGCCTTGATCACGGCTGGAAACTTCATTTTGCAAAAAGTACTCCCCGGATAGAAGGTACATTTGATATCGACACTCCGTCTTCGTGGACTGAAATTGCTCACCCCAACGCTCCGATCACCATGGCGACGGGAGTATATACCAATATCATCACTGTTCCCCATATTCCCGCCGATGACTGGATACTGGATTTGGGTGATGTGCGGGAAAGTGCCCGTGTGCGCATCAACGGACAAGATGCCGGAACGGCATGGGCCGTACCTTATCAGTTGAAAGTAGGCAAATGGCTGAAACCGGGAGATAACAAGATAGAAATAGAAGTGACCAATCTGCCTGCCAACCGCATTGCGGATATGGATCGTCGGGGTGAGAAATGGCGTATCTTCAATGAAATCAATGTGGTGAATCTGCAATACAAACCGATACCTTATACTGATTGGCAGCCATTGCCATCGGGATTGAATGGTAGTGTAAGGTTGATACCGGTTACTTATAAATAAGATATCCGATAGTGGCAGCCTATTGGCGGAGTTAATCCAGACTGTATTTGAAAGACTGAATTAATTCCGCCAATGTTTTTTACCTCATGCTCAGTGAGTGCACCTGCAACCGATCAAGCCGCAGCGAGACAGCATTTTATAGCAAAACGGCGTATTTACGGATAGTATCCAAACGTTCCCTAAGCGTCTGATCATTACCAGCCTGCCGCATATTATATTCCGGTTACAGCCGCATCAGCGAACCGGCAGGATATCCAGCATCGCTTCAAACATCATGACTGTAGGAGTAGTCAAGCCTCAATTGAATGTATATCACTCCCTACCCTATAGCATAAGCCTTTTCTTTCTCCAGGTTAAGCCTTTTTATACGGATATGTTCTATCTCCATAGCCTTTGGAGTTATCTCCATAAGCTTTGGAGTTATCTCCCAAGACTATGGAGTTAACTCCAAAGGCTTGCGGAGATAAAACAGGCAGGAAGAAAAGCCTTAACCATACGTCAGGAAAGGGTTAGGGATACGGATAAGATCCTTTAAGGACGAATCGGATGCCAAAGTCTTTCGCAGATGCCTTTTTCGGATGAAAGTCCCGCTAACATTCTACAGCTCCAAAACTTTTCCGTCAGTGAATAGTCGAGATGCCATCCGTACCGGTTCCCGATAAGCATACCAACCGTCCGTATCGTTACATACAGCCTACAGCTTTCAAACAGATGTGTCTATTCCAAGGGGTAACGAAGCTAAGACAAAATGTGACAGGAATTCCCAAACTACCAGAGGAAAGGGAAGTGATAACAGATAAAAAGTGGTGGTAGCAGATGTTTTTTCATGCTGCTACCACCACCTTTGAAACGCCCTGTTCATGGGTGTTTACGAAAGAGGATGGTAGTAGTGGTAGCAGTTTTGCAAAACTCTGTTGCAGGTGGGAGGAAACTTCAAACAGGAACTAAAATTATAAAGTTTTCATCTTCTTCCCTATGCCCACTGCTTTAGAAATTTTGCCTGTTCCTTTTTCCTTATACAAGTAGCCACGGAACATGCCTCCGCTATTAAACGGCATGGCAAAATTACCTTTCTTGTCCACTGCAATCAATCCACCATTTCCCTCCTTGGTATTCAGTTCCTGATGGATAATATAATCGGCAGCCTCCCCGACAGGCTGATGCAGCAACTTCACACGAGTAGAAAGATTATAAGCTACGACGTGACGGATAAAATACTCCCCATGCCCGGTGCATGACACAGCACAACCTTCATTATCCGCATAAGTACCTGCACCAATCACCGGTGAATCTCCCACACGGCCCCATTGCTTCTTGAACATACCACCGGTACTTGTTCCCGCTGTCAGGTTACCTTGCTTGTCCAGTACCACACAGCCCACAGTTCCATTCTTCTTGCTCTCCTTCTTCAAATCCTCTATCCACTTCAACGTCTTAGGAGTAGCAAAATACATATTATCCACAATTTCCAGTCCTTGTGACTTTGCAAACCGGTCAGCACCCTCACCTGCCAGCATCACGTGAGGTGTTTTAGTTTTTACCGCATAAGCTGCATTAATCGGATTCTTCACCGTTTTCAACCCGGCGACAGCTCCTGCTGTCAAATCCTTACCTTCCATAATAGAAGCATCCAACTCAAAAGTACCGGCACTGGTACAAGTAGCCCCTTTACCTGCATTGAACAAGGGGTTATTCTCAAAGTAGTTGACAACCGCCATTACCGCTTCAGACCCTTCGCCTCCGGCAGACAGTATAGCATTTCCAATGCTCAAAGCTGAATCTAAAGCCGCATAATACAAGATTGATTTCTCCTTATCGTCCTCGAGGTTTTCCATAGCACCGGCACCTCCATGAACAACAATTACGTATTCTCTCTCCTGTGCCAGCATGCGGCACAATGGTAATAAGAGCAGAATTGTGATAAATAAGTGTTTCATAATAGTAGTTTAATATCAATAGTATGGTGCGAATGTAACAAAACAATTTGTAAAAAGGAAACTTTTATGCAGAGATATAGACATAAAAAAAGGAGCAACGCCTTGCTCCAACCTTTGTTAACCTTAAATCTAATACTATGAAAAACACAATGCAAAGGTACGAACATTATTGAAATTTGCAAATTCGACAAAAAGAAAATTATGTTCTCTAACATGATTTAAGGAGATCCGCCACATTTGTTAATGAACATTTCCCTGTCAGGTTATAAGTGACATTTTTACAGTTACATTTCTTAACGTATACTAAACCATAAGACAAAATACACATTAAAAGTTAAATAAAGCGGATTGATACTATGTTTTAAAACATAAATAGGAATTTTGGTGTTATCTTTGCAGTAGTAAAAGAGAAAACAAAAGGTTTTTAGGAATAACCAGTTCTCCAAACGGGAGAACATAAAAAAGATGTAATTATGAAAAGAACAAATGACACAATCGAGATGTTGCAGTATCAGTTAAGAAGATACAAAGCAATGAGAAAGGGAGCTGCTTGCCAATCTTTGCAATACAAGCTTCAGAAATTAATGAGCCAACAGGCTAATGCCTGATGAGCTCTACCATAAAGAACACAAGTTTATAATTTTATAATATAAGAAAAAGGATATGATAAAAATCATATCCTTTTCTTATTATTATCTAGAATGAAAGTTATTCATATAGATAAAACATTCTATCCATCAACTGCCATTTTTCAGCCGAAGACGCTCCCGGCTCTGCCTGTTGAAAGACAGACATATACTCTTCCCATTCTGCCTGACGAGGCAACGTAGCCATTCTGGCCATGGCCGTATCCCAATCAAAATCGAGAGGAGTTTCCACTATCATAAACAAATTAGTTCCCAGGATATAAATTTCCATTTCCAAAATACCGACTTCACGAATAGCTGCCAATGTTTCCGGCCAAACCTTGCCTTCCGAATGACGCTTTCTATACTCGGCTATCAAGGCCGCATCGTTTTTCAGATTCAACATCTGGCAATAACGTTTTACCGGTCCCTGATATTTCCGAACTTTATATCCTTGCTTTTTGTTTTCCATTATTCTCTTACTTCCCAGCCTAATGCACTAGCTCCCAACACGGCGGCATCAGCATCCTTCAATTCAGAAATCAACAATTTAGTCTTACCTTCGTAAATCTTCAAGATATTATCATCTATAGCTTTACGGATCGGCTTCATGATATAATCACCTGATTTTGCCAATCCACCAAACAGGATAATCGCTTCCGGGCTGGAGAAAGCAATGAAATCCGCCAAAGCCTCACCCAAAATACGTCCTGTATATTCAAAGATATCTTGTGCTAATTTATCCCCTCTTACAGCCGCGTCAAAAACATCTTTAGATACAATATCTTCAGCCGGGATATCTCTTAACAAACTAGGTTCGGGACGGGCAACCAGAAATTCACGTGCCGTGCGTGCCACACCTGTAGCCGAACAATAAGTTTCCAAACAGCCCTTACGACCACAACCACACTGACGTCCGTCACGACGAACTATCACATGTCCCAATTCTCCGGCAAAACCATCGTGTCCGTAAACCAGTTGTCCATTTATTACGATACCACTACCAACACCGGTTCCAAGAGTAATCATAATAAAGTCTTTCATGCCACGAGCCGCACCATAAGTCATTTCACCGATAGCGGCAGCATTAGCATCATTTGTCAAGGCAGTAGGAACACCTATTGCTTCTTCAAACAAAGCAGCCAAGGGAATCACCCCTTTCCAAGGAAGATTCGGAGCAAATTCAATGGTTCCGTTATAGTAGTTTCCATTAGGAGCACCTACACCCATACCTTTAATTTTTTCTACGCCACCGAACGATTCAATCAACGGACGCAATTTTGAACTGACAGCCTCTACATAATCCTCTATCTTAGAAAATGATTGTGTCTTAACTGAATCGGTAGCCAATACGTTACCACGCGAATCTACGATGCCATAACACCATTTGAACTTAGATAATAGGAACCAATCCATTTATTTTTAACATAAACACCCTGAGAATCTAAATAATAATATTTTCCATTCCATTGAACCCATTTATTCGTAACCATTACACCGTCTGAACCTAAATAATATGAACCAACCCATGAACACTTAACCATTTTTCCAGAACCATTCATGTAATAATACTTTCCGTTATTCAAAACCCAACCATTTCTAACATAAGCTCCACTAGAACCAACATAATATCCATCAGGAGTAAACTGTTTTTCTAACATCTTTCCAGCATCATCAAAATAATATTGTCTTCCTGGGCCACTCCATCCAGTTTGCATAATTCCATCTTTATTAAAATAATACCAAACATTATTATCTAACAGCCACCCTGTTTTTACATAACCATTACTTTGGAAATAATATGTACTCTCATTGATTTTCTTAAATCCAGTATTCTCATCAGTGCCATCCGGATACCTATACCATTTGCCACTATTATTTGTAACCCATTTTCCTATAAGTTTTGGAATCACTTCTTCTCTTTTTTCATTACACAAACTACATGTATAGATATTCTTTCCCTCTTTATCCTTAGTTGATTCAATTGTAGAAGTTAATTTCCATGAATGATTTAATTTTTCAATTCTAGCAACATCCTTTTTTTCATCACATCTTGTACAATGATGAGACTTGCTTCCTTCCTCAGTACAAGTGGCTTCTTTATCAATCGTCCAGTCACTAGAATAATCATGACCTAAAGCTTTGATTGCTTCAGTCCTTGTAGTTGCACAATTCTTACAAGTATATGTCTTAATTCCATCTTTCATGCATGTAGCCTTTGTCGTAACTACACCAGAATTCCAATTATGTTCGATCTGAGGAATTATAGTTACATCCTTCTTATCATCGCATCGAGTACAACGATGAGACTTGCTTCCTTCCTCAGTACAAGTGGCTTCTTTATCAATTGTCCAATCACTTGAATAATCATGACCTAAAGCTTTGATTGCTTCTGTCTTTGTAGTCTTACAATATTTGCAAGTATATGTCTTAACTCCAGACTGAGTGCAATTAGCTTTTATTATGTCAACTCCTAAATTCCAGTTATGATCTGTCTTCGGAATTGTTGTTATGTCTTTCTTATCATCACACCTTGTACAATGATGAGACTTACTTCCTTCTTCAGTACAAGTAGCAGGCTTATCAATTGTCCATTCATTTGAATAATCGTGTCCTACAGCTTTGATAACTTCTGTTTTTGTAGTCTTACAATCCTTACAAGTATATGTTTTCATTCCAGACTGTGTACAAGTTGGTTCTTTAGTTACAACTCCGGAATCAAAGTTATGTTCTGTTTTAGGAATTACAGTTACATCCTTCTTGTCATCACATCGAGTACAATGATGAGATTTACTACCCTCTTGAGTACAAGTAGCAGCCTTATCAATTGTCCACTCACTAGAATAATCATGTCCTAAAGCTTTGATTACTTCTGTTTTCGTAGTCTTACAATTCTTACAAGTATATGTCTTAACTCCATCTTTTGTGCATGTAACCTTTGTCGTAACTACACCAGAATTCCAATTATGTCCGATCTTAGGAATTACAGTTACATCCTTCTTGTCATCACATCTAATACAATGATGAGATTTGCTTCCTTCTTGAGTACAAGTAGCTGCTTTGTCAATTGTCCATTCATTTGAATAATCATGTCCTAAAGCTTTGATTGTTTCGGTCTTTGTTTCATGACATACTAAACATTCAAATATTTTTTCACCTATTTTTGTGCATGTAGGTTGTTGTAAAATGGTACCATTATTCCATTTATGTACATCTGCGTTATTTCTTGTTACAACAAATAAGTGTTCATAATTTCTAAATGACTCCATACTAACATTATGCACAGCATCATAAGCCTGTATACCATATACATACCAATGTCCATTTGGAATGGCATCTGTTATTTCCATAGAATACTCATATAATCCTGTTGTTTCATTAAAAGTTAGATTAGTCCACCCGATAATTTTACCTGTATCATAGTTAATTAATTGTATGTATGCTTTATCAACACTAACATTATCTGTGATTTTTATTGAAATCTTTACAGTATCTCGAGTTGTTGCTGATTTCGTGCTAAGCTTAATACTGTTGACATCAATTACCGGTGTTTCAGAATCTGCTTTTGTATTACTTACTATAAACCCATACTCATTACGTTTAAATGATTCCATACTAACATTATTCACAGTATCATATGCTTGAATATTATCTATATACCAATGTCCATTTGAAATGGCATCTGTTATTTTCAAAGAATATTCGTATAATCCTGTTATTTCATTATAAGTTAGATTAGTCCAGCCTATAATTTTGTCAGTATCATAGTTGATTAATTGTATGTATGCTCTATCAACACCAACATTGTCTGTTATCTTCATTGAAATCTTTACAGTATCACCTGTTGTAGCTAATTTAGTGCTAAAATTAATACTATTGACATCAATTACAGGTGCTTCAGAATCAACAGTATCTTTATTTTTAATGATTGGAATTATCTCTGTTTTAGTCGCTTTACAATTTTGACAAGTATATGTTTTTATACCTGTTTCTGTAGTTGTTGCTTGTTTTGTAATCACTCCATTGTCAAAATGATGATCTGATTGGGAAATAACTGTTACATCCTTCTTGTCATCACATCTAATACAATGATGAGATTTACTACCTTCTTGAGTACAAGTGGCTTCTTTATCAGTTGTCCATTTGCTTGAATAATCATGTCCTAAAGCTTTGATTGTTTCTGTCTTTGTAGTTGCACAATTCTTACAAGTATACGTTTTAATACCATCTTTTGTACATGTAGGTTCAGTTGTTACTTCAACTTCACTCCAATCATGTTTTGTACACTCTATTGGGTAGGTTACATTAAAATCAAATTGCTTGTCATTTACTGTGGCAACTAAACTAACCTTTTTACCATCTACAAACCATTCATTTTGATTCATAACATACGCAATAATTCCATTTTGAATCTTATAAATACTAGGTGGGTAAGTAGAATTATCTGCTTGAATAGAGAACTGAGTTTGTTTAGAATTTAAACTATTTTGAATTCTATCTTTATAAGAATCTGCCCATTGTTGTGCTTCACCACTTTTCACAAAGTAATTGTTTTTTAAACTCGTAGAACGAGTATTATATCCTTCCGTTGTATAAAGATTTGAATATCCCGGATGTGCAACAGCCATTAATTCATCTGTTAACCCAAAATATAAACGTCTTTGATCAAAATTATACCAATTATCATTAGAATCATCCCACGTACAATCAACCTGATACCATTCACCATCCAGTTTCATCGCATTCCAAGTATGTCCATCATATGTATCTCTAGTTTCAGTGTTTTCAATACTTGCTGCACTCAATAATTGAGTATATGCTCTCTCATAAGCTTGACAAGTTCCTAAACCTCTAGTTAATGCACTTTCAGTACTTGACCATTTTAATGAATTATCATAATCAAGCTGGTTTAACAACCAATCATGAAGCAATAATGCTTTCTGATAATCTGAACCACCCGTCTCATTATTGCATTGTGCAACAGCGGATTGTACAATTGAACGAACACTTGGATAGTTTGAATCTGATACTTGAATGTAAGTATTTGTTCGTAGATATGTTACTCCAGCTTTTATGTCCATTACATGAAAACGAAAATTATATGTGCCTGAAGCCATCATTGTAAATGTATAGTCTTGTGAAGTACACTCATCTGAATACTTAGTCCATTCTCCACGACTTGGATCAGCAACACTCTCATATGCCGTTACATCCGGATTTGTATAGCTAGGTGCTTCCATATTAAACTTATAAACACCACTACCTCCAGTTGCCGACACATGAAATGTGGTTGGTTGACCTAAAACCGGACCATTCCATTCTACTTTTAAAGTCACATCACCAGATGTTGCACTATCACTATGTGAATACACATTCTCTTCTGCATGAATCACTTGAATACTGCAAATAAACATCATTGTAGAAATCAAAAAAGCTAAAAAATTAAATCCTATTTTTTTCATAAACAATACCCTTCAATTATATTTCTGTATAAAGTATCTTACATAGTCGACTATATAAAAAATATATATTCCCTT